>Ga0209536_100003318_pt1 | contig 25909 bp, 20 predicted proteins | sample DeeMarSeWOR28_12_FD_187461 | JGI IMG/M metagenome (GOLD analysis project Ga0209536, IMG submission 187461) | Marine sediment microbial communities from White Oak River estuary, North Carolina - WOR-2-8_12 (SPAdes) (version 2) | ecosystem: Environmental > Aquatic > Marine > Intertidal zone >...
GGGAAATTTACCACCGCCCATCGGTCGGTAGCCGGGTCTATAGAAACAAAGTCCCTCAGCGTGCCCATGGGCTGCGCGCTCAGATGGCCGCCCCGTCCGATATGATGGTTCATGACATATCTCATTCGCTTCGGCTCTCTGTGCCGGTCAGTCCGGTTCAGGTAGTCCATAATGCCACTATACGTGGTGGCATTGGCCATCAGACCGCTGATGAGCCTCGCTTCCACTTCAGAGCAGTCGAGGAATTTTTTTAATTGCTCCTGTACTTCTTTCTCCACCTCAGCAATGAACTTGGTGCCCTGATAATAAAACGCATCCAGATTTCCCAGCGCTTCCACCTTGCGGTGTTCGGCGTACCGGTGTGATGGGTCAGCGATGGTGAGCAGTTTTACCAGCGGTGATGCCGTCTGCTCTGATGGTATCAGGTTGATAGCCTGCTGTTGTCGCCAGGTGGTATTCTCCTGGGCTTTCTGTACCAGGTTTACCGCCAGCTCCTCCATTGCTTTTTCACCTTTTGCACGGGCATTATTTTTTGCATTATTGGGCAGCAGGGGGCGGGCATAGGGGGGTGCCTCACCGCCGATATGCCGGCGCACGATGACCGCGCTTACTGGTTTGTCTCTGATGATGACCTCTGTTTTCTGGCCTTCAGACAAGCCAGCATCAAGATAGGCCAGGCAGATGGTTCTCCGTGCTGATTCATCACCTGGCGTGGTCATTGTGCCGGAACCTTCAAATTTCCAGTATGGTACCACCGTGCCGCTGGTAACTTTTCCTACAGTTCTATCATCAACCAGCACCTGACTGCCGGCCCGGGCAATTCCGTCGCCCAGCAAGGCCATTAGATAGATGCTTCTGGGAACGAGCAGCTTATCATCGGGTGTATCCAGCCTGTCTTCCCGTCTGAGTTTCACTTCTCGAAACTGCTGATACAATGTCTCACGCCCGATGAAATCACCTTTAACTGGACTGAAGCTAACGGCGAAACGGGCAGCGGAGAGGGCGAATATTGGTATATCTCTTCCATCAGCGTCAGTTCCCAGTTCCTGGCCGTAGAGAGGGAAACCCGCCTCCAGCCTTAACGTATCTCTGGCGCCCAGCCCGACCGGGACAATGCCGTGTTCCTCGCCCGAATCCAGTAATTTGTGCCATATAGAGGCAGCCATATCAGCAGGCGGGAATAGTTCAAAGCTAAGCGGTTCACCCGTATACCCGGTTCTGGCAATGGTGACATCGGCGCCCATTAATTCGCTGTTAATCAGGCGGTTCAGAAGAGGCTCCGGGATTCCGGTTTTATTGCCGATAACAGCTTCCAGCACCGCCTTTGTTTTAGGGCCCTGAAGTGCGAACATGGCCAGATTGCCCGTTACGTCCTCGAAGGTCAGGTCGTGGAATCTGGGAGTGTATTGCTGCAGCCATTGCCAGTCTTTCTCTGCATTGGCCGCGTTTGTGACCAGGAGATAGTCACTATCGCTAACGCGGTAAAGGTATCCGTCATCTATGGCGCCGCCCGTTTCATCTGGTATTATGGTGTACTGGGCAATTCCCGGCAGCAGCGCCGCAGCGTTACTGGTCAGGACGTACTGCAGAAAGGGCAGCGCATCGCGACCGCTGATGCGTAAGCGGCACATATGTGAGATATCGAAGAGCCCACCGTATTTCCTGGTTGCCAGATGCTCGGAAAGGATGCCCTGAGGGTAGTGGAGAGGCATTTCCCAGCCTCCAAACTCGACTATCTTGGCACCCAGTTCCAGGTGCTCTTCATAAAGTGGGGTATGTTTTGCTCCAGCCATTATAACTCTGATCCGGGTTTCTTAAATTTAGAATAGCCGCCAGTCTTTCAGGCCCTGTTGGATAACTGCTAGGTATTCTTTTGAGGGCGCCGCATCTTCGAGTTTACCGTCTTTGACGTAGGTTATCGCCTCGATGGGCTCATCATCCTCGCCGAAAACAGTGACATTAAGTCGGCTATAACCGCTTTCATACCGGTCCAGTCTCTGCAGGCAGGACTCTGTGACCTCGTAAATGGCGCCCCGCACGCGGTCCCCGCGCAGAGACTTTATGCTGGCCACTCCCCCTCGCCACTGCCGCGACCATCCAGCAAAAACAAGCTTGTAGTTGGGCAGGACAGTAGTGAACAGCGGTTTGCCGTCCGGGCAACGTTCTTTCATCTGTTTCTGGTTCAGATTGGAGCCGTAGGCGAAGTAGTACAATATGTTCCCTCAAATCTTTGGGCAGTTCTATCTATAGGTCATCTACCCGTCAGGCGGTAAGTTCTTCGCGGTGATGGTCTGCTCGTCCAGTTTCTCCATATCCTCTCCGCAGCAGACCAGAGTGCCACCGCCGGCTGTGGTAACCACTACCTCGTTGCCGCATATGTTACAGCGATATTTTTCGCCAACTTTCTCTACTGCCATGTCTCAAGCCTCCTTTGCCTCTCCCGTACCGGGAGAGAAATCTTTGCTTTCTCAGCAGCCCGGCTCGCCGGGGTGCCCGCAGCAGCTCTGCCTTTTTACCACTTTGATGAGGTTGTTTCGAAATACAAGGTAGACCTTCCTGTGAAACGGCATTGGCGCTGACATGTTGGTGAAAAAAGCTCGTAAAGCAGGCACGGATATCTATCCTCTTCAATCTCCATTACTACTTTATCACAAATCCTATTCGGGTGAAAGGCATTTGACATCTTGGCCTGAACAGATATAATAGGGTGGACGGTGCTTAACTCAAAAGCAGCCCGACGAGCCGAGTAGTCACCCGTAATGTGCATTTGCGGGTACCTGGGTAGATAGCTACCCAAAACAGCACAGGGGAGGTGGTGATTACAATGGAAGGTGTCGTGGCTATTATCTTGGCCGGCGGTACAGGGGAGCGGCTGGGGATGCTGGCGGTGGAAAGAACGAAGCCGGCGATTCCTTTTGCCGGTAAATACCGAATTATAGACTTCACTCTTAGTAGCTGTGTCAATTCCGGCATATACAATGTGGCCATACTGACTCAATATCAGCCGCGCTCGCTGATGGACCATATCGGCATCGGCATGCCGTGGGGGTTTGCCCGTCCCGATGGCAGAATACAGCTCCTGCACCCCTATCTGGCGCGTGAAGAAGGCCGGGACTGGTATAAAGGTACGGCAGACGCTGTCTATCAGAACTTGCAGTACATTCAAGAGCAGGAAGCGGAACTGGTGTTGATACTGAGCGGGGACCATGTCTATAAGATGGACTACAATGATATGGTGGATTTTCATCATAGAAATCAGGCTGATGTGACCCTAGCCGTCACGCGCCTGCCTAGAGACGAGCTGATACATTTCGGCACGGTGACCGTTGATGAGAACCAGCAAATTATCGGCTTTCAGGAGAAGGTTAAAGAACCGAAGAGCGACCTCGTTTCCATGGGCGTGTACGTGTTCCAGAGGGAGTTGTTGCAGCAGATTCTGGAAGATGATGCCCAGCGCCGTTCTTCCAAACACGATTTTGGCCGTAATATCTTTCCGCAGATTGTCGGCAATTGCCGACTTTTTGCCTATAACTTTGAAGGGTACTGGCGGGACGTAGGTACCATTCGCAGCTACTGGGAAGCCAATATGCGATTGCTTGATTCGCCACCGTCTATCAGTTTCACTGCCGACTGGCCGATTCGCACTCAAGAGGACGAACCCAGAGCGCCGGCGATTATTTCACGCCGTGGTGATGTTGTCAACAGCATGATATCTCATGGCTGTGTCATTGAGGGCAGGGTGGAAAATTCCATCCTTTCACCGGGAGTTAGAGTAGCGGCCAATGCCGTGGTCAAATACGCAGTGATTATGAACGATACGGTGATTGGCCGGGAAAGCGTCGTGGATTCTTCTATCCTTGATAAAGATGTCGTCGTTGAAGCAGGCAGCCACGTTGGTACCGGCAATGATTTTCAGGTAAACCGTGAGCAGCCGCTCATTTTGAATACCGGCCTTACAGTGGTCGGCAAGGGAGCCAAAATACCGGAGGGGATAAAAATAGGCCGTAACTGCGCCATTGCTGGTAGTGTTACCGAGAGGGACTTCCGCGGCTCTATCGTCCAGAGCGGTGAGACGATAAACCCGAAGCGGCACCGTTCCGCCCGCAAAGAATAAAACCAGCATCAGAAATAAGCCGGAGGAAGATATGTCCGAACTTAGGCAGGACCCCACTACCAAGTCTTGGGTCATACTGGCTCCGGAAAGGGCGAAGCGCCCCCAGCAAAAGCACAAAGTCAGACCCGCTGATGAATTGCCGAATTGGGACTCGTCCTGTCCTTTCTGCCCGGGCAATGAGGAACTAACACCTCCAGAAGTTTTTAAGCTTCCCGTCTCCAATGAAGGGACTCCGTGGGAGGTGAGGGTGGTGCCCAACCGCTTTGCTGCTCTCGCGCCAGGTGAGGCTGGGAATATTGTGGAGGAAGCGCGACTCTTCCGCAAGATGGATGGCATCGGGGCGCATGAAGTTATCATAGAAACGCCGTCGCACAATACATCCATGGCGTTGATGAGTTATGACCAGGTGGAGAAGGTGCTTATCGCCTACCGGGAGCGGTATAACGCTCTGAAGAGAGAAAAACACCTGAAGTTCATAACCGTCTTCAAAAATAGCGGTTGGGCTTCGGGCACTTCGCTGGTACATCCGCATTCGCAAATAGTGGCCACGCCCATTGTGGCACCTTCTTACCACCATCAGTTTGATATCGCCCACGAATATTATATTGACCGGGGACGATGTCTGTACTGTGATTTGCTGGAGGGGGAACTGGAAAAGGCCCGGAGAATCGTAATCAAGACCGAGCAATTTGTTGTCTTCCATCCCTATGCCTCACATGCTGCCTATGAGACATGGATAATGCCCAGAACCCATTGTGCTTCTTTTGGCTTATTTCCCGATACGTACCTGAACCAGCTGGCCAAAGCGCTGAAGAATGTACTCCTCTGCCTTTATGAGTCACTGGATAATCCGGCCTTCAACCTGATGGTTGACAGTACGCTTACAGAGGATGAAGAAGACCCTTACTATCACTGGCATATCCGCATTGTTCCCCGGCTGACGACTATCGCCGGCTTTGAAATGGGCTCCGGGATTTATATCAGTACCGCTCTGCCGGAGGATACGGCCGGCCAGATAAGGGCCTGCTTCCAGAAACTTATTAAGGAAGACAGAATCTCGCTGGAATAGTTCTTTTCAGCGGACGCTTTAGCAACCAGAAGTCCGGCGGCGAATTTCCAGTGTTATTGTTCCCATACTGCTTGCCATCAGGTACTGGCTTTTTTCAAGGGACGCCATTGCCCCAGGCTGAATAGCCCGGGGAAAAGCGCTTTTCTCGTTTCCTCGATGATGAACAGTGAGATGCCAGCGAGGAGGGCGATACCCCATTGTTCCAGTGTCAGGGGTACTGTGCTGAAGGCTGCCTGCATAAATGGCGCGTATATAACGAGCAATTGGAGAGAGATGGCGAATGCGGTTGACATAAGGAGCCAGCGGTTGCGGAAGACGCCCAGGCGGAAGATTGTGTAGCGACCAGAACGCGCATTGAAGGCACGGAACCACTCGAAGGCGACAATGGTGCAGAAGGTGATGGTGCGCGCTTCTTCTATACTCATTCTGGGCTCTGCCCAGCGAAAGACGAGAAATACGCCGACGCTCATGAGCGTGGCCATGAAGGCGATGCGGAGGAGCAGTCCGGGAAATACTATGCCCACTCCAGGGTGGCGGGGCGGCTGTTTCAGTTCATCCCCTACCTTTGGCTCCAGTCCCAGAGGCACCGCAGCGGTGGTATCCGTGACCAGGTTCACCCAGATAATCTGAACCGCAAGCAGGGGTGCCTTGCCCACGAAGAGGAGAGCCAGGGTGAGGGCAAGGAGCTCTCCTAGGTTGGTACTCAAGAGGAAGAAGAGCACGTTGCGCAGTCGATTGAAGATGACTCTACCTTCCTCGACCGCAGCGACTACTGAGGCGAAATTGTCATCGGCCAGTATCATATCGGAGCCTTCTTTGGCCACATCGGTGCCAGTGATGCCCATGGCGATGCCGATATTGGCTGCTTTCAATGCCGGTGCGTCATTGACGCCGTCGCCGGTCATGGCTACCACGTGGTCGTGGCTCTTGAGGGCGTTTACAATTCTGAGCTTGTGCAGGGGCTCAATGCGGGCAAAAACGGATATGTCTTCTACCTGCTCATACAGCTCCTCGTCGGACATCTGCTGGAGCTCCAGGCCGGTTACCGTTCTCCCTGCCGGCAGGTCCAGTTGGCGGGCGATTGACTCCGCGGTGACTTTATGGTCGCCGGTAATCATCACCACTCTGATTCCCGCCTGCTGGCACAGCCGTACCGCTTCCTTGGCTTCTTCCCGGGGCTGGTCAGCCATGCCCGCCAGGCCGACGAATACCAGATTGCCCCGGATATGCTCGTCTTTTAAATCTTCCAGTTCGCTGGGAAGCTCAGCATAGGCGGTGGCAATTACCCGTAGCGCCTGCTTGGCCATAGCGTCGTTAGCCTGCATTACGGAATCAGCGTCTTTCTCGGTGAGCGGGACAACTCGCTCTGCGTTAAGTCTGAACTTGCTGATCGCCAGTAACCTTTCCACCGAGCCCTTGACATAGACCACCCTGCCGCCATCGCGGGGGTGAAGGGTAGCCATGTACTGCTTTTCACTCTGAAACGGGATTTCGTCCAGGCGGGGAAAGGCCTTTTCCAGCTTTTCCTTATTCATTCCTGCTTTGGTTGCTGCCACGAGCAGTGCTCCTTCCGTGGGGTCGCCATAGATATCGCAGCAATCGTCATTATCGCGTCTTGTCAGGAAGGAATCGTTGCAGAGCGCACCAATTCGCAGAATCAGGTTGAGCGGCGGCTCGTTCTGCGGGTCAATCATTTGACCGTCGCGGCGGAATTCACCACGTGGAATGTAACCCTCGCCGGTTACTTCAATTGTCTGGCCATCAACATACAGGCGCTGCACAGTCATCTCGTTCCGGGTTAGTGTGCCGGTTTTATCAGAGCAGATAACCGTGGCTGAGCCGAGGGTCTCCACAGCCACCAGTTTGCGGATGATGGCGTTGCGCCGGGCCATGATGTGCATGCCCACTGCCAGCACAACGGTGACCACGGCCGGTAAGCCCTCCGGTATGGCGGAAACGGCAGCAGCCACGGCCAGCAAAAAAACTTCCAGCCAGTCCAGCCCTTTGAGCACGCCAACAGCCACCAGCAGGGCACATATGCCGAGGAAAAGCACAACTATGTATCGGCTCAGCTTGCTAATGTTTTTCTGCAGAGGGGTCTTTTCTGGCTTGATTTCTTGGATGGCGGTGGCTATCTGGCCGATGTCCGTTGCCATGCCGATCCTGACGACCATGGCAGTGGCGCGACCGTAATTGACAATGGTGCCCATGTGCACCATGTTCTTTCTCTCTGGCATTGGCACGTCTTCACGGATGGCATCAGTACACTTATCAACCGGCATGGACTCGCCGGTGAGCATGGCCTCATTTACCTTCAGGTTGGATACCTCAATAAGCCGGGCGTCGGCCGGAATTTTATCGCCGGTTTCTAGAAGCATGATGTCGCCGGGAACAATTTCTCTGGCGGGGATAACCTTTATGTCTCCATCACGCCGGACGCGGGCCTTGGGCGCCGCCATCTGGATGAGCGCCTCCATCGCTTTCTCGGCACGGGTCTCCTGTATGAAGCCGATGGCGGCATTGAGAAAAAGCACGCCGAGAATCACACCGGCGTCAATGAAGTGTTCGACAATGAGGGATATAACGGCGGCGACCATCAGGACGTAGATGAGCGGGCTGAGAAACTGCCTCAGGAATACGACTGCCGGCGGCGTCTTCTTTTTGCCCTTCAGTTCGTTGGGGCCGTACCGCAAACGGCCTGAACTGACCTCGTCAGTAGTAAGCCCGGAGCGCCGGGAACCGAGCGCCTCCAGAGCTTCACTGGTGGAGAGGTTGTGCCACTGCGTATTCATGTTAGGTAGTGCCGGCTTCCTGATGGCAGAATTTTAGCAGCTCGGCGAAGTTGCTGATTCGGGCGGCGTTGTTGGTCTCCAGAAAACCGTCATAGGTCAGGCTTATCCAGGGCTTCTGGTAGGTGGCGCTGAACTTCTCGGCCATGGCAGCCACGATACCGCCAGGCATGCATCCGTGGGGCATTACCGAAATCACCCCGGCGAATACCGGAGACTCCATCCATTCAACACCGCTGCCGATGCTGAGAACAGCCTCGCTGCCGCAGCGGGGGGACAAATACATGTCTGATTTGGCTAGTATGGCTGCCGTGGAAGGCTCTCTGCCGTTGAGCAGTTCGTGGTAGTAGCCGGAGACCTTGTGCTCATCCCGCTCCTGTATCAGTTTCTTCAGGTAGCTGGAAACCATTTTTCTGAAATTCCGGTCTTTCACCGCGTCCTCAAGATTGCGGTGGGCGGTGTACTTCATCCACTCGCCAACGGGAGAAACGATGACCTCAAGGCCCGCCGCCTCGCATTCTTTAACCAGGTCGCGGTTGCTGAATCGATTGGAGCGCAGGAATATCTCGCCGTTTATGCCGACGAGTGGTCGCGGTGGCAGGTGTGGGTCAATGAGCGACTTGAAAGCAGTTGTTGCCTGCCGCAGCACATCGTAGAATGGCTCTTTACGGCGGACCCGCCAGGCAATCCGTTTTAAGAACTCATCGAAAAGAGCCTCGGTGGCCCCCTTCTCTCTCTCATAGGGGCGGGTGCGCCAGAGAAGCCTTTGCAGCCCGTCCACGGCCACGATGGCGTTCCAGGCCAGGCGGGTGAAGCCAGGAGCGAGGTTCAGGTCGCGATAGGCGTTATTGGAAACCGAGGATATCATCGGCAGGTCAAAACCGACGTCTTTCAGTATCCGGCCCTGCTCGACCGCGTACTTGCCTAGCCGGCACGGTCCATAGGCCCCGGCCATGAATCCTTCGTAATTCTTCAGGCCATCGCCGCAGTCGGCGCAGAACTTCATGAAGTCACCCAAGGTGACGCGATAGGGGAGACATTCCATTCCCGAGGTGACCTGGTTGCTGAGAAGAAGTGTGCGTTCGTCTGATTCAGGAAGCACGATGGCCTGTGCACCGGAGACATTGACCGCCGCGGCGAGGACATCGGCGTGGGGGCACATTCTGGGGATAAGCAGCGTCTTCTTCGGGTCGATAATGGCTGAGGTACCGCGGTAAATGTAGCGGTCTGTCTCCGGGGAGTGCTTTGTAGACTGGGCATAGCTGGTGATTGTGTCCACATAGGCTTCAAGTCGGGTGACAATGCCCGCTTCGGCAGCGTGCTCGTCCATTTCCAGTTCGCCAAGCGGCTTTCCGCCCATAATGTCGGCCAGCATCTGGAGCATGAAGGAATTGGGGCCGCAGCCGAAATTAGTGATGGCCAGGCCATAAAGCTGCGGGTCCCCAGCGGTCAGGGCGCCACCGGCGATGAACTTGCTCTCGTAGTACCAGTAGGGGCGGTCGGAGTACTCCTTGGGGTCGATGGCTCCCAGAGGCAGTAAATCGAGTGGTATGGGCACCACGCCGAGCTGGGCCAGTTTTTCCGCAATTCCCAGGTTGGCACCCGAGTCCTGCGACATGTAGGAACGAGAGAAAAGCACCACGCCGAGCTGTCCGCTCTCGCGGAGCTGCTTGAGCAGTTTTTCACCCAGCGTCAAGCAATCGGCGGCGAATTTGCGCTGCGCCTTGATGCCGGCAAGGGCGGCGGCTTCCCCTTTTTTACGGCTGAAGCCAAGCTTTGTCGCTATGGCGGAGAGGTTTTGTATTGTTTCCTCATCTCCCTGGCTGAAGTCGATGGTCGGCGTTAGCAGGCGCTCGCCGAGGTTGAGCACATGACGCACGATAAACGGCGACGCCTGAACAAGCGGGCAGGCATACTTCTGATTCTCGTCGCCTTCTTTATTGCCCAGTCGGAGGAAACAGGGGTAGAGAATATAATCGACACTGTCCTTGATGGCGGCGATATGTCCGTGCAGCAGCTTGAGAGGAAAACAACTGTCGCTGTAGCTGAGCTCGACGGCCTGCTCCATGATTTCCTTGGTCGTCTTCGTTGACAGGACAACCCTGACGCCGAGCTCGTTCAGAAAGCCAATCAGAAGCGGCGCATAGTCATAGGCCAGAAGGGCACGTGGAATTCCCACAACAACGCCCGTGCCCGCGTCCTTCTCATAATCGCGAAGGAGCAATTTCTCACGCTCGTCAAAATATGTCTTCTGGCGGGCGTGGCCTATGGCGCTATCATAGCGATCACAGCGGCTACCATAGAATGTGGCTTTCTCCTCGGACAGTTGCATGCGGGTTATGGTGCAATTGTTATCGCATCCTTGGCAGATAAAAGAGGAGAGTTCGCATTCGTCATTCACCACCTGTGCAAATCCCTTGAACCGGGACTTGCAGCCACTCATTTCCTCCTTGGCTAATAGGGCGGCACCAATGGCGCCGCTGACTTCACGGTGTTCGGCAACGGTCAGTGTTTTGTCTTCGAGCTGCTGCTGGAAGGCAGCCACCACCGCCTCGTTGTAAAAGACGGCGCCGGTGAGGATGACCCTGTCTCCGAGCTTACGGTGCCCCACCACCTTGGACAGGTAGTTCTTGGCGATGGAATTGGCTAGGCTGGCGGTTATAACTTCAAGGGGCACGCCTTCCTGCTGGGCAGAGGCGACCGCCTGCCCCATAAATGCGGCGCATCTGGTGCCCAGGTCGATGGTATGTGGGGCGTTAAAGGACAGACGGGCGAACTCGCCGTTGTGTACCGAGATACCAAGCATTTCGGCAAGCTCGTCAATAAAGCTTCCGGTGCCGGCGGCGCACGCCTTGTTCATCTGGTAGTCAACCACCACGCCATTGCGCTTGATAACCAACTTGGAGTCCTGCCCGCCAATCTCTATAATGTCAGCCTCCGGGTCTATCTCAACGGCAGCCCTTGTCTGCGCAGTGATTTCATTTTTGATGAGGTCAGCTCCGATGAAGCTGCCGACCAGATACCTGCCGGAACCGGTAACTCCGGCGCCGGCAATCTTGACATCGGCCGCACCATCCAAAAGCAGGTTGCTGAAGACTTGTTTCACCGCATCAATGGGCCGTCCGGCGGTCATCAGATAGCTTTTGGCGAGCACTTTGGTGCCTGAATCATCGAGGATAACCGCCTTGGTGCTCGTGGAGCCGACATCGACGCCGAGATAGCCGGTGCACGGTTCGGTGATTTTCCGGTCTGACCCGTTGCTCGGAAGCGTCACTTTTTCCAGCCTGGGCATTTCAAAGTAGTCCTGGTGCGCGTCGGCTTCAGGTAACACGCATACCCTGGAATTTCTATCTCTGGAAAGCAGCGCTGCTCCCAGCGATTCAACATACTGGTAATTATCCGGCACGGTTACCTGCACCTCATGGCCATTTCTCGCGGTGAGTGCCTCGTTGAGTGCCCGGACAATGGCGCTGTTGGCAGCGACCCCGCCAACGAAATAAGCCGGCTCTTCAAAAGTACCTTTTTTCAGGGAAGCGACCATCCGGCCTATGCTCTCGCAGAGGGCATAGAGCATGGCCTCAATGGAGACTCCCTTCTGTTGCAGGTGAATGAGATCGCTCTTGGCGAAGACGCTGCACCGGGCGGCGATTCGCGGTGCCTTGTCCTTGCATTTGAGGGCGAGGCGGGAAAAGTCCTCAAGGCTTATTCCGAGGCGGTATGCCTGTTGTTCGAGGAACCTGCCTGTTCCCGCGGCGCAGAGCGGGTTTGACGAGACTTTCCACGGTTTTTTCAGGCCGTCTTCCAGGACGATGACCAGGGAGGTCTGGCCGCCAATCTGTATTATGGTCTTAACGGAAGGATACAGGTTGAGCAGTCCAGAGGCAATGGCCAAGGAGCTGCTGTATTCCGCCCAGTTGAGTTCTGCGGGGATGGTACCCCTCCCGGAACCGGAAACGCCAGCGCTGACAATGCTGTCTAACGGCACCACTTTGCCGAGTTCAGAGAGCAACGCGTTTATGGCGGCTTTGGGGTTGGTGTTTATCTTTGCATTGTCAAGCCGGACTATCTGGTTGGCCTCGTTAATGAGGCAGAGTTTGGCGTTAACCGAGCCGACGTCTATTCCCAGTGAATATTTCATATCGTACAATAAAAAATTCTAACAAAAGTACACCGTTTTGTGAAGGTAGAAGCCAGTTGCTCCCGGCCTCTGCAAATTAATCTGCCACCGGCACGTAGATTTCACCCTTGAGCGGGTAAATGACCTCCAGGGAGACGGTGATAGATTTCTGGGTTTCATCTTCATCGGCAGTATTGCGGAAGAGCAAATTATAGGTATCACCCTGGCTTTGACTGGCGGTAAAGGAAAAACGGTCAGCCTCGCTGGAGCGGAAAATTTGTGTCTTGCCGGTGATGCGGAAATCAACGGTGTCGCCCTTTTCCAGATAGAAGAAGCCGTCTACCTTATCGCCATCGGCAAGTTTGAGCAGGATCGCCACTTCCTGTCCGGCTTCCACCTTGAAATCTATCTGTTTCATGTGCCATGTGGAACCGAGCTCTACCGATTTCTCTATCTTGAGGTTGGACTGAGATGAGGATGTGGATGCGCCCTGAGTTAAGTCAGATATTTCCTCGCAGCCGAGCAGGGGAAAGAGAAATGCTAGCAGAATGATGGCGATGATAGCCTTTTTCCGCATCGCTGAGACCTCACTTATCAGTGTCCTGTTGTCTCATTATACACTGAACTGGTCGGTAAGAGAATACCGGTTAGTCGTTTTACTTGACGCACTGGACGGGATGTAATTAGACTTATGGTATCATAATTTGATTGGAATTGCGGCTCTGAAGGAGGATTCGGATGAAACCACAGGTGCCGGTTATTTCGATAAAGGGGAAACCTTTTGAACGGGGCAAGCAGTACGGGTCTCAGGCACAAAACCTGATACAGAAAAATCTGGAGCTATACTTTGACCTTTGGCGCTCGCTGTGGGGTGCCAAACGCCCTGAAGTCCTTAGGCATTGTGCCAGTCTGGTGCCGGTTATCGGCGAATATGACGCCGGGATACTGGAGGAAATGCAGGGGATTGCCGATGGGGCGAGCCTGTCCCTGGAAGAAATAGTGGCGCTGAATGCCCGGTATGAGATGGTGTTCGCCCAGAGTGCGGTGGCAGAGGCGGGGGGTGGCTGCACCTCGATAACTGCCATGCCTGGGGTGACCCGGAACGGCCACACCATCCTGGGGCAGAATTGGGATTACAAGGAAAGGTTCCAGGGATTGAGCGTAATACTGGAAGTGGAGAGAAAGGACGGCCCCAATATTGTCATGCACCTGGAAGCGGGCACCATGGCCCACAAGGGTATGAACTCGGCGGGGTTGGGGGTTTGTCTCAACGCTCTGGTGTCCAGCCGCGATAGGTTTGAGATAACCACACCTTTCCTTGTTGTGGGGCGCGCCATCATGAATGCCGATAGCTTCAGTCGGGCGGTGAAGGCAGTACTGAATGCCAGGGTGACGGTGTCATTTAATTTTCTCATCGCCCACCGCGATGGCGAGGCGATAGACCTGGAAGTATCACCGTTGGACGTGGGATTTCTGCATCCTGCTGATGGCATCCTTACTCACAGTAATCATTTCATTGCTCTTACCAACCGCCCTGATATGGTAGATCTGTTCAAGGCAACCGCACCGGATACCCTTTTCCGTGCTGATAGAGCCCGGCATTTAATTGGACAGGAACGGGGAAAGATTGATGCTGGCAGCTTCCAGCGGGTGTTACGCGACCATTTCAGCTATCCGAACTCCATCTGCCGGCACGTTGATGTCAGGGAAGAGGAAACCCGGCATCTGGCCACGCTTTCTTCGGCTGTCATGGACCTGACGGCGCGCACCTTCTATTTGACCGAAGGCGCGCCCTGCCAGAACGAGTACTATAAGGTCGCGCCCAGATGCTTGTGGCAGGACTGACGAAAATCAAGCTAGGCCAGGGTAGCGCTACTTCTTCTCGACGAGTTGGCCGGCCTTGGCCTTGGCGATAAGCTCATCTTCGCGCCGTACGTCTTCCAGTGTCTTGGCCTTGACCTCAGGCGGCGGGCTTTCTAGACCGTACTTCCACTTCAGGAAACGCAGGCCGGTAATGGGGTAGATGGCCGCTATGAGCACGTCCCCGATATCGTCGCTGATATCCTTGACCAGCTCTCGTGCTGCATCCAGCTCCGGCTCGAGCATATCCGCTGGCCGACAGCTAATCGGCTCCTGTCCTTTCTTGTAGCGTTTGAGAATAGATTTTTGAATCTCGGGGTCTATCTTTGCCGGAGGTTTGCCATAAAGCCCGTAGCAGTAGTCAGCCACCTGGGTTGAGACCATGTTATATCGGCCGGCAAGGACATTCTGTACCGCCTGCACGCCGACAATCTGGCTGGTGGGGGTGACCAGGGGCGGGTAACCGAGCTCCTTCCTTACCTTGGGTACTTCTGCATAAACGTCGTCTAGGCGGTCTATGGCGTTGGACATTCTGAGTTGAGACACCAGGTTGGATATCATGCCGCCGGGAGTCTGGTGCACCAGGACGTTGATGTCGATTACGGACAGTCGTGTGGTGTTCAGGAAGTCGCGGTACTTCGGCGCGATTTCCTCAAGGTATTCTCCTATCTTGACCATCTGGTGCAGGTCCAGGCCGGTATCGCGAGGCGTACCTTGCAGCGCTACGATGAACGGTTCTATAGCTGGGTGCGAGGTGCGCAGTGCAAAAGGTGCCACGCAGGTATCAATTATATCCACCCCTGCCTCCGTCGCCTTGAGGAGTGACATAGCTCCCATACCGCTGGTGAAGTGGGTATGCAGGAGAATGGGCACCTTGACCGTTTTCTTCAGGGCGGAGACAAGCGTGTAAGCATCATCGGGGGCAATCAGCCCTGCCATGTCCTTGATACAGATGCTGTCAGCGCCCATTTTTTCCAGTATGCGCGCTTTCTCCAGATAATAATCCAGTGTAAACACCGGCCCGCCCATCTTGGGCTCGGTAAGGGAGTAGCATATGGATAGCTGGGCATGTTTGCCCGCTTTTTTGACTGCTTTACAGGAGGTTTCAAGATTGCGCTCGTCGTTGAGGGCGTCAAAGATGCGGAAGATATCGATGCCGCATTCCGCAGCGTGCTTGACAAAGGCGTTGACCACATCATCGGCGTAATTGCGGTAGCCGACCAGGTTCTGTCCGCGGAGGAGCATTTGCAGGGGAGTATCGGGCATCAGTTTCTTAAGGGCGCGAGGTCTGTCCCATGGGTCCTCGTTCAGAAAGCGGCAGGCAACATCAAAGGTGGCGCCGCCCCAGACCTCCATGGAATAAAACCCGGCCTTGTTCATCTCTTCGGCGATGGGCAGCATATCTTCCGTGCGCATGCGGGTGGCAAAGTTGGACTGGTGCCCATCACGTAAAGTCAAATCGGTGATTTTAAGGGGATTCTTGTTTGACGCATCCGTCATTATATTCTGACCTCCTTAAGCAAACGGTGTTGTCTTTGAATACCGCAACTATTTTACACTGTTCGCTGGCGGTTGGCAAAAAGTGTGGTCGGATGTATGGCAAGGTGCCATTTTACAAATACAATGGTGGTAGTATAGAATGCCAGAGGGGACCGGGCGGGGGCTTATTCCTCTGAGAGGACCTTTTTTGATATCCATCGAACAGCACAGCCAGGATTCTGCAACTGCCGGGCGGGCCTTGTTTTACGGGTGGGTCATCGTGGCCGCCTGTATGCTTATCATGGCGATGCACACCGGCCTGATGTATACCTACGGAGTTTTCTTCAAGCATTTGACCGCTGATTTTGGCTGGAGTCGCGGGGCCACGTCGGGTGTTCACTCGGTGTTTATGGTTACTCATGGGCTCTTTGCCATCGTTATGGGCTGGCTGGTGGACAGGTTTGGCCCTGCCAAAGTGATGGCTGCCAGCGCTTTCTTTGGTGGGCTGGGGCTGGTGCTGACCAGCCAGATCAATGCCCTGTGGCAGCTTTATATCACCTACGGGGTTATCTTTGGTATAGGCGCAGGCGGCGGTTTTATCACCACTATGGCCACCACCGCCCGCTGGTTTATCAAGCGCCGCGGACTGGCTCTGGGCATCGTCGCCAGTGGTGCCGGTCTGGGCACATTGCTTCTGGCCCCTGTATCCGAGCGTCTTATCGCTGCTTTTGGCTGGTCGATAGCATACATGGTCCTGGGGGCGGCTGCCTGGGTGATTATGATTCCGTGTGCTCTTATGCTGCGACGCGACCCGGCAGAGAAAGGGCTCCGACCTTACGGTTCTGAGGAAGTCAGGATATCAATGAATGGAATGGAGCAGCTTAAAGCAAAAACTACCGAAGCAGGTATTAACTTAAGGACGGCAGCACGGTACAAACCGTTGTGGATGCTCTTCATTATTTTTTTCCTGTTCAACTTCTGCCTGCAAATGGTAATGGTGCACCTGGTGAACTACGCCACTGATATCGGGATTGCATCTTTGTATGCGGCCACCTTTATAAGTATCATCGGCATTGGTAGCTTTATCGGCAGAATATCTATGGGTGGTGCCTCCGACCGCATCGGCGCCAATACCGCCTTGGCCATCTGCTGCGCAATAATGATGACCACTCTAACTTTCCTCATCTTTGCCCGGGAGCCATGGATGTTTTACCTGTTTGCACTTGTTTTTGGCTTTGCTTATGGTGGGGAAGTGCCCCAGATGCCAGTTTTAGTGGAGCAGTTTTTCGGGATGCGCGCCGTGGCCGCCATCGTCGGAGTCACCGTTCTCGGCGCCACCATCGGTGGTGCTTTCGGTTCTTGGACAGGCGGTCAGATATTTGATGTAACGCAAAGTTACCAGCTGGCTTTTATCGTCGCTGCAGCTATCGCCTTTACTGCCACGGTGTTGACACTTATGCTGAGAAAGGTCAGGGCGGTTATTCAGAGATGACCCTTGACATTTGAAGGTGGTATTTTCCCTTGTCATCTGGGGAGGGAAAGAGGTATAATTCGGCTGGCTTTAGGCACTGAAGAACCGGATACGACGAAAGGATACGGTTATAGATAAGCGCAGAGTTCTGACATTTCTGACCGGGCTTTTGCCCCTCTTTGTGCTCGCTCACTTCGGCCACCACCTGATGATGGCGTTGCTGTCGCCGCTTCTCCCCTTCATCCGCGATGATTTTGTTCTCTCATACACGCAGGTGGGGGGGTTGCTCTTTGCCTATAACATTTCCTATGGTTTAAGCCAGCTTCCCGCCGGGTGGGCGGCTGACCGTTTTGGCCCTCGAATTATGCTGACTGCCGGCGTGGCTGGCGTGGCTTTAGCCGGACTCTTGATTGGCCTATCTCCAAACTACATTTTCCTGCTGGCGTGTCTTGTTATTCTAGGGCTGATGGGGGGTGGCTACCATCCGTCGGCATCGCCGCTGGTCTCCGCTTCTGTAAACCCTGAGCGCCGGGGCATCGCACTCGGCATTCATCAGATAGGAGGTACCTTCAGCTTTTTTCTGGCTCCCATTATTGCAGCCGGCATCGCCAGCGCTCTGGGCTGGCGTGGCTCCTTCATATCAATAGCCATTCCCACCATAGTCTTTGGAGTGGCATTCTACATAATGCTAGGACGCAAGGGATATACGGCTGCGGCGCCGAAGAAGGCAGCCGATGCTTCGACAATAAAGCCATCCGAACCCGGAGACCTGCGCCGGTTGATAGCTATTATAGCGGTGGGCATAGCCAGCATGGTGCTGGTTTATTCTACCCTTCAGTTTGTATCGCTCTACGCAGTCGATGTGCTTGGCGCCAGCAGGGAGGTAGGCGCAATGCTACTTTCCGTGGCCTACTTTGGAGGCATATGGGGTGGACCCTTGGGCGGTTATCTATCCGACCGTCTGGGGCGGATACCGGTGATAATCGCCGTGGGTCTGGTTGCCGGGCCAGCCATATACCTCTTGAATTACGTATCCCTGGGATTCAGCCTTATTGCCGTGCTGCTTCTCATGGGCACTGCGATGCACATTGGAATGCCGGTGGTGGAATCTTACATCATCAGCCACGTTTCGCCGCAGAAACGCTCCACGGTGCTCGGTCTCTACTATATGGGCAGTCGCGGCGGGCCGGCCATAACCCTGCTGATTGGCTACCTCATTGACACATACCAGTTCTATGTGACGTTATCCGGGGTAGCGCTTGTCATGTTTGTCGTTGCCCTTGTTTCTTCGGCATTGCTATGGGGAAAGCGCGGGTGATTTCTTAACCCGGCTCTTTCATCGGGCCCCATCGGGCGATGTACTTCTCTTTAGCCTGAGGATTGACGATGGCTTTCGGCCATTCGCCGTGCATAACCCTTGCCACTTCCAGGATAGGGCGGAGCCAACGTTCCGCCTCGGAAGCCGGAGAAAAGAAGGCCGAGTGCGCGGTGCTGATGAAGTTATCCAATTTGAAGAGGGGGTTTTGGGGGTCAGGAGGTTCAGGGTCCATCACGTCCAGCGCCGCCATGGCAATCATATTTTCTTTGAGAGCCTGAAAGAGGGCTGCCTCGTCAACAAAGCCGCCTCGGGCGGTGTTTACCAGGCAGGCAGTCGGTTTCATTTCCCGGAAGGCATCACGGCCGAATATTTTTCTGGTCTCCGCGGTTAACGCTGCATGTATGGAAATGAAGTCGGACTCGTGGAGCAGGTTTTTCCAGTCCACTATCTCCACACCTATCTGCTGCGCAGTCTCAGGAGCAACATACGGGTCGTGGGCGATAACGCGCATCCTGAACCCTTTTGCTTTGGGCACCAGCGCCCGTGCCACTCTGCCAAAACCGAAAAGGCCGAGTGTCTGGCCTTCCAGTTGGGTCATGGTGGGCCACAGACGCTGCTGGATTTCAATGCCGCTCGCGGAAAGCCCCCACTGGCCCTTTTTAACTGCTCTGTCCAGATGGACGACCTTGCGGGTGCAGGCCAGAATCAGCGCCATGGCATGGTCAGACACCTCTCCCACGCAGTAGTCAGGCACGTTGGTCACCAGTATCCCGCGCTCGGTGGCGGCGGCAGTATCGATACTGTCATAACCTATCTGGGTATTGCTGATGAGACGGCATTGCTCCAAATGCTCAATGATATTTCGGGGTACGGGACGGATGCTGCCCACGGTGATTATGGCATCGGCATCTCTGGCCAGAGCGATGAACTCATCGTCACTGTCGCAGCGATGAGCGACGAACTCTGCCCCCAGCTCGCCGAACTTCTGCGGGTACTTCTCAGATTCTCCGGCAGGAGCCAGCGGTAGGACCACTTTGAAGCGGGTATCGCTGCTGCTCAAGATAAGGCCTCCTTGCGTTTGCGCTGTTACTAGCTTTCCCTGTCGATGATGACCTCGGTGCCCGGGTCAACCTGTTTGAAGATGGTGGCGTCGCCGGTGACCTGCCCGAAAACGTTGACCGGACTGGCTGGTCGGGGCTTGTCTCCTTCGCTCATTGGCGTAGGACCGAAGAAGATGCAGAAGCCCTGTCCTGGCGGCCAGTAGCCAAGGTCGCCAACTTCCACTAGTTCCTGAGCTTTCTCCGCAGCAATACTGAGCGGGATGCCGAAATATATTTCATCTCCCCAGGTATTGGCACGTCCCTTGATGGGCAGGGCATCCCAGATTGCCTGGGCGGTTGCTGTGTCATTCAGTTCTGCCAGCGCCTCTACCGACCCAGCCTTGATGCGAATCCTTTTATCCATAGTGCTAACCTCCCCTGTGCAGGTATTTGAATGCTTGAAAAATCAGTTATTTAGTGTAGCACAATCGGCGCAGCCTAGCAATCACCGGTCTGGCTATATTGACAAAGCAGCGCTTCATCAATAGGATTTGGGTAACAGAAATAAATTCAATTGGTTTTCAGAGTGAAGGCATATCTTGTCCTGCTTGTCGGCGTGGTATCGGTGTCCTTCGCGGCGATATTTATCCGCCTTGCGGAGGCGCCGCCGCTGGTCATTGCCGCCTATCGTTTGACCATAGCCTCGCTTGTCCTCATTACACTGACATATAAAAAGACGTTTCCAAGCGTGAGGCGACTCTCCGGGCGCGATAGCCTGCTGCTATTGCTTTCCAGTTTCTTTCTCGCGCTGCACTTCGCCCTCTGGATAACCTCGCTCAACTATACTTCTATTGCCAGCTCGGTCATTCTGGTGACCTGCCATCCGGCTTTCGTGGCCGCCTTCTCCTACTTTCTCTGGCACGAGGTGCTGAACAGGCTGACCATAGGCGGCATGGTGCTCGCTTTTGCCGGCATGGTGCTGATAAACTACAGTGGCTTCGGCTTTGGTTCACAGGCTATTTTGGGAGATGTGCTGGCCCTCATCGCTGGCTTCGCTATGGGCGGTTACCTTATCCTTGGCAGGCATCTCAAAAATAGAATTGAGATTATGCCTTACCTCACCATGATATATACCGGCGCGGCGGTTATATTAGTGCTGGCGACGGCAAGTTTCGGTTACTCTTTTACCGGCTACTCCGGCATGACCTACCTGTGGATGGTTCTCCTGGCAATTATCCCGCAGCTTATCGGGCACTCCAGCTTCAATCTGGCGTTAAGACTGATACCGGTAACCTTTGTCTCGGTGGCTATTCTCGGCGAGCCGATGGGGGCGACGCTGCTGGGCTACTTAATCTTGGACGAGGTGCCAGCGGTCAATGAGCTCATCGGTGGCGTCCTTATTCTGGCCGGAATCTTCATTGTGCTCAGGCAGACGCCAAAGTATCTGGGAACGGAGTAGCATGTATTTGACACGGCGACCATAATCTTCTATGGTGTTGCCGGTGGCCTGAAATACTGGAGGAGGTTTCGCTCAAGTGAGCAACACACCTGAAAAAGGTAAGTCCGGGCAAGATTCAATTTCACAGGGTATTCCGCTGAAATCCGGCATCGTTTACGGTCCGGTGAATTCGCGGCGACTGGGGCGGTCGCTCGGGTTGAATCTTTCCCCGGTGCGCTATAAGCTGTGTTCGTTCAACTGCGTGTATTGCCAGTACGGCTGGACCGTTGTCACCACGCTTGATGCGGCACGGTACGAGAAAGATTTTCCCACCGCCGACGATTTTGCCAGCACACTGGAGCGTATCCTTGTGGAGCAGAATAATGAGGGGGTAGACAATATCACGTTTTCCGGCAACGGAGAGCCGACCCTGCACCCTCAATTCGCCGAGATTGTAGACATCGCTGGGGCGCTGAAGAATAAATATTGCCCTGCCGCTCGTATCGGGGTGCTGACCAATTCCTCAGCGGCGACCATAGAGAAGGTGCGCACGGCGTTGCAGACGCTGGACTTCAAGATAATGAAGCTGGACGCAGGCGACATAGAGACTTTCCGGGAGATAAACCGTCCCTGCCCACAGGTCGACTATGAGGCGATACTGGAGAGTCTGAAATCCATGTCGAATGTTACGCTCCAGACAATGTTCGTCGATGGGGCATATCAGAATATTGACCAGCGAAAAATAGATTCATGGGTCGGGCGTGTTGCTGAGATAAAGCCGATAAAAGCCCAGATTTACTCTCTCCACCGCCCCTCTGCCGCTTCCTCGCTGCGCGAGGTTCCGGCGGAAAAGCTGGCAGAAATAGCCGCTAGGGTGGAGGATGCTACCGGTGTCAGTGTAGAGGTAATTGTAGCCGCCGTGCCGTATCGACCCCACTTTAGTGAGCCGAGGCAGAGATGACGAGCCATGCCTTGATAACAATTGATGTGGCTGCTACAATGGGCTCGGTCTATACCTAAGTTACAAATAAAAAATATATACTGGGGAGGTCAGATTTATGGCAGAAAGTGTTGCTGAAAAAGCTTACGAGCGTGGTCACTACTACGAGAAGACATATCGTGGCTGTAGCCAGTGTGCTATCGCCGCGCTTCAGGACGTTTTCGACATAAGAAATGATGACATATTCAAGGCGGCTACCGGTCTTTCCGGCGGCTCGGCGCTGAGCACAGAAGGAAGCTGCGGTGGATACGTTGGCGCCCTGATGGTTCTGGGCCATATAGTGGGCCGGGAGCGGGACAAATTCGACGACCCCGAAGGCGTTCGTTACAAGACCCATGAGCTGGCGGGAAAGTTACGCCAGAAATTCATTGACGAGTATGGTACCATCATCTGCCGCAATATCCAGACCAAGGTGATGGGTCGGCCCTATTATCTGGCGGACAAGCAGGAAGCTGAAAAGTTCCATAACGCCGGCGCCCATGATGTCTACTGCCCGGATGTGGTGGGCAAGGCGGCGCAGTGGATGGCGGAGATCCTGCAGGACGCCAAGCTGGTTTAGCCCGGCAGGTCTTCCCGTTTCCAGGCCGCTTTTATCTGAGCGAAGGTTTTTGATGCCAGCACTTTGGTGGCGCGTTCTTTCTCTTTACTGGTAAAGGCATCGATGTTCTTGCAGATGGCGGCCAGTTTATCTGCCGGGAATTTGACGGCGCCGTTTTCATCCATGTGAACTATATCGCCGGGAGCGACATCCATCGCCGCGACCGATACCGGCACGTTGATGGCACTAATCGCCATTTCGCCGTGCCCCGGCGTTACGCCGCTGGTAAGGTACTGTATTTCCAGAGGCCGTATCTCGTCGATGTCCCTCGTGGGTCCGTTGGTGACCACTCCCACCACCCCGCAGGCTTTGAGGGCGGCGGTCATCTGACCTCCGGCCAACCCCACTTTGGGCTGTATCTCAGGCGGAAACTCCTGCTTGATAACGAGAATGGTGGGCTTATTTGTGCTGGCGATGGTCTCAAACAGGTCCAGAATCGACCAGCGCTTGTAGCTGGGATTGGGCAGGGCAAAGGCTACCGTGATGGCATAGCCGATCCGCGCTCCGAGTTCTGGGAAAGGGCAGCGGACTGACTGATCAGTGTACCAGTTCTCGCGCCAGGGCTCGTAGAGCCCCAGGCAGAGGGAGTTGGTCGGATACGTGGCAACGATGTTGGTGATTGAGGGAGTATCGAAGCCGCGTAACTTTTCCAGCATTTCCTTTTCTGTTAACTCTGGCATATCCACTCCTTTTCATTTATTTCAGTCGTAGCTGCTCCTTATTCTAGCTTAATCGCCGCTTGTTTTCCATAGATAAGCGAGATGACAGTTTTTGGAAACGGTCAAACGGCGATGGTATTATAGATATTGGCAATTTGGTCAGATAAAGAGAAAAAAGAGGTGAATGTATGAAATACGCGTTTCCGTCCCGTCGTGCTGCGGTGATGAGCAAGGGTGGTATGGTGGCTTCAAGTCAGTACCTGGCAACACAGGCTGGCGTGAGCATACTCCAGAAAGGGGGCAATGCCATTGACGCTGCCGTCGCCACTGCCGCTGCCCTGAACGTGGTTGAGCCGATGATGACTGGTCTGGGCGGCGACCTCTTTGCCCTGGTATTTCTCCGTAAAGATGGGAAAGTCAAAGCCCTGAATGCCAGCGGGCGGTCCCCTTACGCCGCCAGCCTGGAAAAAATGAGGGAGCTGGGCTTTTCGAAAATGCCGGAAACGGGGATTCACACCGTTACCATCCCCGGCACTCTGGATGGCTGGTGCACCCTGCTTGATTCCTGTGGCACGATGAGCTTGGATCAGGTGCTGTCTCCGGCGATTGCCCTTGCCGAAGACGGGTATCCGGTTACAGAGACCATTGCCCACTGGTGGCAGGTCAGCCAGCCAAAGCTGGAGAAGGATGCTGCCGCTGCCCAAAACTATTTGCCCGGAGGAGGGGCACCTGAAGCTGGTGAGATTTTTGTGCAGCCTGACCTGGCGGAGACTTTTAAGAAGATAGCGCGGGAAGGGCGTGATGCCTTCTACCGGGGCGAAATCGCCGAGGCGATCGTCGCCTGCTCTCAGCAGCACGGAGGGCTTATTGCCATGAAGGACCTGAACGACCATACCTCCGAATGGGTAACGCCTATCAGCGCCAATTACCGTGGTTATGATGTCTTTGAATGCCCTCCGAACGGACAGGGGCTGGTAACACTGCTAGCCCTGAATATGCTGGAGTGCTATGATTTGAAGTCAATGGAGCACAATTCGCCGGAATATTTGCACCTGCTCATCGAGGCGCTGAAGCTGGCCTTTGCCGACGCCGATAGGTACGTAGCCGACCCCGATTTTGTGGACATCCCTCTTAAACAACTGCTCGCCAAAGAATATTCGGATAGCAGAAGGAGCTTAATTAATAAGGACAGGGCAGCGCAGAAGTTAGAGGCCGGAGTTCCAGGCGGTAAGGGGGATACGGTTTATCTGGCAGCGACGGACCGGGATGGCAACAGCATCTCTTTGATTAACAGCCTTTATCAGGGCTTTGGCTCCGGCGTCGTTGTTAAGGGAACGGGCATCTGTTTGCAGAACCGTGGCGCGCTGTTTTCTCTGGAAAAAGACCACCCCAACGTTATTGTCCCCCACAAGCGGCCGTACCATACTATTATTCCAGCCATGGTCTTGCGGGATGGCCGACTGTTTCTGACCTTTGGCGTGATGGGTGGCTTCATGCAGCCGCAGGGGCAGGTACAGGTGCTACTCAACATCATTGATTTCGGCATGGGTGTGCAGACCGCACTGGACGCACCGAGGGTCAGGTACATTCAGGCAAACAACGAGTGCGCCTTTGAACCAGGAATTCCAGACCGCACCCTTCAGTCGCTGGCGGGGAAGGGGCATCAGGTTACCCGTCTGGATGACCCGTACTCACAGCAGTTTGGCGGGGGGCAGATAATCATGGTGCGTTCTGGGAGCGGGGCGCTTATTGCTGGTTCTGACCCGCGTAAAGACGGCTGTGCCATGGGGACATGGTAGCAGTGTGATGCTCTAGGCTTTTTAAGCAGAGGGTGATTTTGGGGGTATTAATCACCAAACTGGGTATACGTATGCCCGTTTGCTTTTAAGTTCCTTTGGATAATCTCCTATACTGAAACCTTCAGCTGTAGTTTCAAGGAACCAGTATTTATCACCAAGGTATTCCCAATAAGTTCCGTAAGTGTTTGGTACGTCTACACCGACAGCTATATGTTGGTCCTCTTCTAAGTATAGTAGAATGACATTTATCCCTAAACTATCTAATAATGTTGCAACAAGTATTGATGTATCCTCGCAATCGCCGCCACGTTCAAACAGTGTTTCCACGGGATATCTGGGATATTCATCACGGCTTTTTGTGTCGTAATCAAACGTATATGGCAGGCTTTGCACGAATGATGCTACCAAATTAGCAAGTTGGCGGTCAGCATATCGCTTTGTATCAGCAATTTGGCGAAATTCACTAACTAGGGATTTAATGCATGGGACAGATTCAGAATCTGTGGCCATATCTACGAAATCTCCGACAGAAGATGGCCTCGTTTTTTCCAAGTCATTTACGTAACTTGATAAAGTGATAGGTAAATCCAACTCCCAGCTGCCATTGTAGTTCCATTCGTAATGTTGAGGCACTTCTATACTCAATACTTCATTAAGGCGATTTCCAAGACTGATAATGCTCTTTGATTTTTCACTCAATTGCTTTTGGTAATCATCTTATTCTTCTTGAGCCTTTTTATAATCAGATTCAAGACTTGTGTATTGCCCTTCTAAAGATGATAATTGAGCTTCCAAGTTTATAGATTCTGCTTCGAGTGCGCCGATTTGTGCTTCTCTTGTTTGAACAAGTGATTCCTTTTGCTTTACTGCCTGTTCGAGGTTACAGTTGATCTGTACCAATTGATATATCTCATTGTTTTTATTATTTATCTGTGATAAGTAATCTTCTATTACAGGCGTGTAGATTAAATAACTTATTAAATAAGCGAGTCCTCCGCCAGTTAATATGCTGGCCAAAATGATAAACGCTGTCTTTTTCATAGCTTTTTTGCCTCCGTAGCAGATAGATTAATTATAGTGGGGAAAAGCTGATTGTCAATATGGCGGTTAATAGTCTTGTTCGTATTTAAAAGACCCGATGTTTAGGTGTTAGGTATT
>Ga0209536_100003319_pt1 | contig 25901 bp, 24 predicted proteins | sample DeeMarSeWOR28_12_FD_187461 | JGI IMG/M metagenome (GOLD analysis project Ga0209536, IMG submission 187461) | Marine sediment microbial communities from White Oak River estuary, North Carolina - WOR-2-8_12 (SPAdes) (version 2) | ecosystem: Environmental > Aquatic > Marine > Intertidal zone >...
ATCCCGAGGAAAAAAAGATGGGGATCAAGGGTTCATCCACAAGGCAAATATTTTTCAATGATTGCAAGGTGCCTGTTGAAAACCTGCTCGGGAAAAGGGGGGAAGGTTTCAGGATTGCCTTAAACATTCTTCATATGGGTCGGATCAAATTGGGTAGTAATGTGCTGGGTGCAGCAAAACTTGCGGTCAGGCAATCTGTGAATTATGCCAATGAAAGAAAACAGTTCGGTTCCCTGATCTCAACCTTCGGGTCTATTAAATATAAGCTTGCAGAACAAGTCATCAAGACATTTACAACCGAGTCGGCTGTGTATCGTGCCAGCAAGAATGTAGATGAAGCTGCTGAAGCCTACTTATCAGAATGTTCAAAGGAAAAAGCCATGGTGACGGCCTATGCACAATTTGCAGTTGAGGCGGCCATTCTTAAAGTATTTGGATCAGAATCGCTTGATTATGTAGTTGATGAAGCGGTACAGATACATGGCGGTATGGGGTATTCATCTGAAATGCCTGTTGAAAGAGGTTACCGCGATTCACGTATCAACCGTATTTTTGAAGGAACCAATGAAATAAACAGAATACTGGTGGTGGACACCCTTCTTAAACGTGGCGCCAGGAAAGATTTTGATCTCTTTGGAGTAGCTGAAGAATGGGCCCATAATCTGGACGGGGCATTAAAATTGAAAAACGGATCGGATGAGTATTATGATCGCAAGGCATTTTTTGTGGGAAAATTTAAGAAACTGGCATTAATTTTGATTCACATTTTGAGCAGCAAATACCAGAGGAAATTGGTATATGAACAGGAATTAATCAATCACCTTTCTGATATCATCATGAACCTGTATGTTTCGGAATCGACCATGCTGCGGGTTCAGAAGCTGGAAGGCAAGAAGTCGGCCGATGAAATGGGACTTTACAGGGATATTCTGGATGTCAATATTTTTGATGCGGCGAATATATTGAGAAATCATGCCATCAACATTCTACATTCAACTGAGGAACTACAGGATCTCGAAAAACTGGAGACGGTGGTTGCTCATCTGACCATGACCGAACCTGTCAATACAAAGAGTGCGAGAAGACGGATCGCAGATAAACTGATAGAGGACAATGCGTATAAATTTTAAAGGAATTTTGATATGAAACTAAAACTGGTGACCCGGATCCTATTCGTATTTCTTTCGGCAGGCCTCATTGTTATTGGATGTAAAAAAGATCAGTGCGGTTGTGAGAAGGGGCAGATAGTTTTTGACCTGTATCAATTTGAGGGGAACATTTATTATCAGGAAGAAGGCTATACAGCCTATTTTGTTCCCAAGAACATCTATGGCAATTTTACAATCTGTGATCCGGCCGATCACTGGGATATCATAACGCAGTTTGATTCTGGGGAAGATGTCCTGATCACTGGCGATGCTGCAGATGATTGCATGCAACGGGCCAATCCTACATACTATAGTGGTTACTATGTACTGCACCTGGATACCCTGGAACTGGACCAGTTTAAAAAGTGAGCACATAACCGGGATAACATATGCTCCGTTTGTACGGAGCTTTTTTTTTACTGTCCAGGGACGGCTGTAATGTGCTTTGGATGTGGGCTATTTCTGTAAATCCCTAAATTCAATTACCTTTATGAGGGCGCATGAAAATAAGCATGGACACATCATATGAGATTATATTTATTGGTGCTGGAAATGTGGCTTCACATCTGGCCCCGGCACTTCGAAAGGCCGGTCACCAAATACCCCAGATATACAGTCGCACCCTTGAATCCGCGAAACAGCTGGCGCCTCAGATAGGAGCCGAGCCAATACACCAGAAACAATTGATATCTCACCATGCGGACATGTATATTCTGACACTTACAGATAATGGTATTCTGGATTTTATCACAGCATATCAATTCCCCGATGCGATACTGGTTCATACTTCAGGAGGTCTTGGATTGGATGTGTTTAAAGGCCAGGTCGGGCGTTTTGGTGTTCTCTATCCTTTACAAACATTTAGCAAGGACAAAGCGCTTGACTTCCAAACGGTCCCGGTTTTAGTAGAAGGATCAGACACCACCACCGAGGATCTGATATACAGCCTGGCTGAACAGATATCCCTGCAGGTACAAAAGGTGGATTCAGAACGCCGCCTGAAATTGCACCTTGCAGCTGTTTTTGCATGTAATTTTGTGAATCATATGTATGATATTTCTGCCCGGTTGGTGGAAAAAGAAGGTTTGGAATTCGATATACTCAAACCTCTGATCCGAGAGACTGCTGAAAAAATAATGATGAAAGATCCCGGCCTGGTACAAACGGGCCCGGCCATAAGAAATGATGAAAAAGTTATTGAAAAGCATTTGGATTTGTTATCTTTCAATAGCATATTTCAGGAGGTTTATCAGATGATCAGTGCGAGTATCAGGGCCAGGAACCGGTAAAATATGTCGACCAAAGCCTCAATCTGCATAATATGAGCAATTTCAAAGAAGAATTAAGGAAGGTTAAAGCCTTTGCTTTTGATGTGGATGGTGTCCTGTCCTGTCAAATCATGCCCATGCATCCCAGGGGAATCCCCATGCGGACCATTAACATTAAGGATGGATATGCACTTCAACTGGCTGTAAAAAAGGGGTATCCAATCGCCATCATCACCGGGGGTAATACCCGGGCTGTCAGGAAACGATTTGAGGGATTGGGTATTACTGATATTTATTTGAATTCATCTAACAAAAAGACAGATTTCGAAGATTTTATAAAAAAACATGAATTGGAACCTGCCACGGTCTTGTATATGGGGGATGATGTGCCCGATTATGAGGTCATGAAACAAGTGGGTTTTCCTACCTGCCCTGCTGATGCCGTAGTGGAAATCAAACAGATTTCGAAATACGTATCTAATCTGGAGGGCGGTCATGGCTGTGTCAGGGAGATCATCGAGCAGGTGCTCCGATTGCACAATAAATGGATGGATGGTGATGCATTTCATTGGTAATTTCTTTTGTGGATCATGCAGACTATCATTGCTTTTTTTCGTCTCATAAGGCTCCAGAACCTGATCATTATTGCAGTTACTCAGTATCTGATGCGTTATGCCATTATTGAAAGTCTTCTGGCGAACATATACGTTAGCGATGAGGGAGGTGTATTGCACCTTCCGGTACTGGAATTACAACTGACCCATTTCCAGTTTCTTTCCCTCGTGCTATCGACGGTCTTTCTGACCGCTGCAGGCTACGTGATCAACGACTATTTTGATACGAAAACTGATTTGTTGAATCGCCCTGAAAAGGTGGTCGTTGGAAAAGTGATTCCCCGACGGTGGGCCATGTTTATTCATATCACGCTCAATGTGCTGGGTATCGGTTTTGGCTTTTACGTTTCCTATGCTCTGAATATGGCCTATCTGGTTATTGTTTTTCTGATGGTTACCGGATTATTATGGTTTTATTCTACGACCTATAAACGTCAATTTCTTATCGGAAATCTATTGGTGGCTCTCCTCACAGCACTTGTTCCCTTCATGGTCGTCCTGTTTGAATTGCCACCGGTCGTTCAAACTTATGGTGATATCATTAGTTTGTATCAGGTCCAACTGAACCATATCATTCTGTGGGTTGGTGGTTTTTCATTTTTCGCCTTTATGACCACTCTGATCAGGGAGTTGTTAAAAGATATGGAAGATTTTGAAGGAGACCGGGCTTATGGCCGGAGATCACTTCCAGTGGTACTGGGATTAAGATCCTCAAAATTGGTGGCGCAGGTATTGGTCATTTTAACCCTGGCATCCCTGGTAAGTGTTTATTTCCTTTATTTAAAAGATACCCTGACATTGATCTACATATTGATGGGCCTCATTTTCCCGCTGATTTACATAGTACTGAAAATCAGCAAATCGCAATCGCAGGAAGAGTATCATCTGGTTAGTTCCCTGAGCAAATTGGTCATGCTTATTGGATTGGGTTATTCAATCCTGGCACGTTTCATCATCGTCAACCAAATGAGTTTTTGATGATGAATATGTTAAATGCGAATCATATAAGAGTCGTACTATCTTCTCGATCCCCACGGAGGGAAAGCCTCATTCAGGGTTTGGATGTACCGGTAAAGATACACCATCCTCCGGAGGTGGATGAGACATATCCTCCTGATATGGATCCCAAGGATGTGCCCGTTTTTCTGGCTGTGAAGAAATCCCATCAATTCCATGGAGCCCTTGAACCGGAAGATATCCTGGTAACTGCCGACACCATTGTTCTGCTGAATGGAGCCATTGTTAACAAACCCGAAAATATAAATGAAGCCAGGGCAATGCTGCAATCGCTCTCGGGGCAGAAACATGTAGTTATCACAGGGGTTTGTTTGAGATCACATCTTAAGGAGGTTTCTTTTGCATCTTTTACTGACGTATTTTTTTCTGAATTAAGCGATGCCGAGATTAGCTATTACCTGGAGCGCTATGAACCTCTGGATAAGGCCGGGGCATATGGTATACAAGAATGGATCGGTTATATTGGTATTAAGCGTATCAATGGCTCATTCTATAACGTTATGGGTTTGCCCCTACACCAGCTTTATTTAGAACTGAGTAATTTCCAGTTGCACAACAGAAATAAAATAAATACATAATGAAGACACGAATTCCAATTTTATTGTACCTGGTTTTTCTAACCACCCTACAGGCTCTGGCCGATGAGGGCATGTGGATTCCCATGTTGATCGAAAAACTAAACATAGAGGATATGCAGGAGAAAGGCTTCCGGTTAACCGCCGAAGATATTTACAGTATTAACCAGGCCAGCATGAAAGATGCTGTCATGATTTTTGGCGGTTGTACGGCCGAGTTGATTTCGGGTGAGGGGCTTCTCATTACGAATCATCATTGCGGGTACAGGCGCATCCAGCAACATTCCACGGTGGAGCATGACTACCTTACCAATGGATTTTGGGCCATGTCGCAGGCAGAGGAATTGCCCAATCCCGGCTTAAATGCTCGTTTTCTTAAATGGATGGATGATGTCACCGATCAGGTGCTGGAAGGTGTAAACACATCGATGACCGAAACGGCCAGGATGGAAAAAATTAGCCAGAATATTGGTGCCATCATTACAGATGCTGTGGGGGATACCCATTTTCGTGCCCATGTGGAGCCGTTTTTCGCCGGGAATCAATACTTTTTATTTGTCGAAGAAGTATTTCGGGATGTTCGTCTGGTAGGAGCACCGCCTTCTGCCATTGGTAAGTTCGGAGGCGACACGGATAATTGGATGTGGCCGCGGCATACCGGTGACTTTTCATTGTTCCGTATTTATGCTGGTAAGGATAATAAACCGGCAGATTACGATCCTGAGAATGTACCGTACCAGCCTGTGCAATTCTTCCCAATATCACTTCGCGGGGTTCAACCCGGTGATTTTACCATGGTATTTGGATACCCAGGACGTACATATCAGTATGTGCCCTCCGATCACTTACGAATGCTTACACATACCATATATCCAAGATTGATACAGGTGCGTGATACCAAATTGGAGATCATGAATGCCGCTATATTAAAGGAACCTGGTGTACGGATCCAATACGCTGCAAAAATAGCTTCGGTAAGTAATTCCTGGAAACGCTGGATCGGTGAGATCAAGGGTCTCGAGAAACTGGATGCCATCCAGAAGAAAGAAAAATTCGAATCCGATTTCCAGGAATGGGTTCGTTCTAACGGTAAGACAGAATTTTATGATATCTTGTCCGATTATGAGGATCTCTATGATGGTTACAGCAAATACCGCCTGGCCCGTGATTATTTCCGGGAAGTCTTTTATTCCAATGGTACAGAGCTGGTTGCGTTTTCAGGTCGGTTTGCTCAGCTCATCGAAGCCCTGGAAGCTAAGCAACCGGATGAAATAATTGCCGGTATTGCAGAACGATTGAGCCTGCAGGCTGATCAATTTTTTAAAGATTATGACATGGCCACAGACAGAGCGCTATTTACTGCTTTGCTGGCCATGTTACCAAATAATCTCGGACCAGAATTTTTACCATCATTTTATATCAATATACGATCTCAATATCAGGGTGATTTTGAAAAATATGCAGAAGACATCTATGAAAAAACATTTTTTTTCAAGCCGGAGAATGTGAAAGAATTACTTGATGATCCCCGTTCATCCGTGGTTAAAAAGATACAGAAAGATCCCATTTTTGCCATCTATGAAAGTGCAAACGACCTATATGTACATAAGATATTACCAGAATATGACCGAATAACGACCGATCTGCAAAAGCTGGACAGGATGTATATGGCCGCCCAACTGGATTATCATAGCGACCGGATCTTATATCCTGATGCAAATTCCACTCTTCGATTGGCCTACGGTGTCGTAAAAGGGTATGAGCCCCGTGATGGCGTTTATTATGATTATTATACGACACTTGATGGCATCATTGAAAAGGATAATCCATCTATTTATGATTATGATGTGCCGGAAAAGCTGAAAGAATTATATGCCAGCGGGGATTATGGCCGCTATGGACAGGATGGCCGGATGCCTGTATGTTTTATTGCCACAAACCATACAACCGGAGGGAACTCAGGAAGCCCGGTGTTAAATGCAGAAGGACATTTGATCGGTATCAACTTTGATCGGGCCTGGGAGGGTGTGATGAGTGATCTCATGTTTAATCCCAGGCAGTGCAGGAACATATCTCTTGATATTCGGTTTGCCCTGTTCATTATCGATAAATTTGCAGGGGCAAGCTACCTGCTTGATGAAATGGAACTAGTCGAGTAATCGTTCGGGACTGAAGATCGAGGTATGGCTGCTGATAAAACCTACTTATTGCGTATCAATGGACGGGGTAATGCATGGCCTAATCCCATAGGACAGAGACATCCGTTCTACTCTGAAAACAATCCCATTGATTATGCCAATGCGTCCTATTCCATTCTGTCATTTTCAGGACCTCTGCATGACCGTGATCATATACTTTGGGAACTGCTGGTGGATGCTGGACATGGTTGCATCCCAATGCTGCTGAATTCCTTTAACCGGATACCTGATGCCCTGTTCATCACGCATCCACATTTTGATCATATCCTGGGAGTGGATTGGATTGCCCAGAGTTATTACCGGTATCATAATAAGAAAAAATATCCTCTTTACGCTACAGTGCGGTGTTGGGACACAATGGTTTCCATGATACCACATCTCAGCCAGATCATTGAATTTCATGAACTTGAATATGGAATTTCCGTCGTTATCGATGCAGCCCCCATGGTTACTGTGACCGCACTCCCTGTATTCCATGGACCGCATGCTCTGGGTGCCAGTATGTTCTTTTTCGACCTGACCAATGATTCGGGTCATCACATGAAGATTCTATTTACAGGTGATGTTTTAACACCTTTAATGAAACAGGCAGATTATGAAATGGTATCTGGAACAGATATACTCGTTGCAGATTCAAATAACCGGTTTCCCTATCCACCTTGCAATCACTGGGGTATTTGTTCCGGTATGGTCCATTCTGATAAAGCCTATCTGGTTGAATGGCGTGCATCGGTTACAAGAGACCAATTGTTTGCACCCCATCTTCTGGCTTCGGGAGAGAGGCCTCCTTATTTCAATGCATTGTCGGACTCCTCCATGGAGGATATGCTGTGCACCAATGTTTTTGATTTTGTTAAACGCGTAGAGCCCCGAAAAGTCTTAATCGTGCATTATGGTGGATTGGAAGATGAACGGTATTATTTTGATCGCATCCTGACGGCCACGGAACTGCATCAATGGGTCAAGTCAGAAGCCCGAAGAATTCAGATGGATGCAGAATTTATAATTCCTGAAACCGCCTCTATTTATAACCTCTCAAAATGACCAGGATTGGGCGAATGGATATATACCATATCAAAGGAAACATTATTTTTGTATCGTAAGATACCCATTAAGAGATACGCATATGAATGATGAAATCCAATTATTGACCATTACAGCAGCCAGTATAGGTTTATTCCATACTCTTTTTGGTCCCGACCATTATATCCCGTTCATTGTTATGTCCAAAGCAGGCCGGTGGTCCATGCGCAAAACTCTGCTCGTAACACTGGCCAGTGGTATGGGGCATGTCCTCAGTTCTGTGGCCCTTGGTCTGGTTGGTATTGCAATGGGAATTGGAGTCAACAAATTAACCGGTATCGAAGGCAACCGTGGAAGCCTGGCTGCATGGATGCTCATTGCCTTTGGATTTGCATATATGGTTTGGGGTATTCGCCGGGCATACAGGAACCGGGAGCACAGTCACATTCACGTACATGAAGATGGAACATACCATAATCATAAGCACCGCCATCAGCAAAACCATTTGCATCTTCATAAAGAGGAAAAGCCCAGAAAACTGACGCCCTGGATACTGTTCACCATATTTGTTCTGGGCCCTTGTGAACCTTTGATCCCGGTGCTCATGTATCCGGCTGCTGAAAATAATACCATGGGACTTCTGGTTGTCACCGGTGTTTTTGCTCTGGTTACCATTATAACCATGTTGACAGTCGTCGCGATAGCTTCTTATGGTATCAGTTTCTTACCTCTTGGTAAACTCGAAAAATATACACACGCCCTGGCTGGTGGCACCATTTTATTATCTGGGATTGGCATCATATTTTTGGGACTTTAGCACACCAGGCTGACTGGATTGATATAGCCTGCAAAAAGGCATACCAAAATGCCTCCGGAATTGATTTCCGGAACAAACAGCGAGAAAAAGGAATGGGGATGTATTTCTCTGAGTATTATGACTGATCTGGACGAGGTCTGGCTTTATTCACCTTAATGTTACGACCTTTCAGGTCTGTATCATTGAGTGACTTAATAGCTTCTTCAGCTTCGGCATCATTGACCATTTCAACAAAACCGAAACCTTTGGACCGACCTGAATACTTGTCCATAATAATGACTGCTTCAGATACTTCTCCAAATTCTGTAAATACCTGCTTTAGTTCGTCTTCTGAAACGCCATAAGGCAGATTTCCTACATAAATGTTCATACGAAAAAAATATCAACGTGCGTCGAAAAAATACATTGGCAGTAATTAGAACGCACATAAGAACCACCAACGATCATCCCACGGATGATAATACTTAAATCGGCACTAAGGTAGATATTAATCTATAATTTCCAACAATAATCTTGAAACTTCGATAAAAAAACAAATAAAAGCCCGCCATTCAGCGGGCTTTATTAATGAATTGTCGGATTTAACCCAATTATTTCCGGCCTTTCATTTCATTTTGCCATTCATTCTGGTACATCCATATTAGAATTCAGGCATACAATATGTTATATGTGGTTTAAGTGCGATTCTTTTCAGCAAATTGACCGCCTTTTTAACATTCTGTATGCCCGTTTCACTCAATTTTTCCCTGAATGCCCATTCCACACCTTTTATTTGCAGCAGGTAGGTATCTGGTGCAGTTCCAAATAACTTCGAACACAAATCCAATACAAATGATGGTGAAATGGCGTGCATGGTAAATTCAATTCTGGAACCTGAAGGATCGACCGCTGTGTAACGTATATCTTTAATGGGCTCAATGGTCGCGTCCACAAACACCACCATATCGAATCCTGAAATCATTTCAGCATCCTCAATATTGAGTTGATAGTTGGTCTCACAGTGCACATTTCTGATGCCCTGGGTAGCCAGCCAATGCCCCATTTCCTCAACACAAACAATACCGCATCCATCATCATTCCGTCCAGGATTTCCAATACCATAGATCAATATATCTGGCTGGTATGTCATCGTGAGCTGCGATTATCAAGGATATGGTGATGCCGGTCCAGGACGGTGATCTCCAGTGGCATTTTTCCAACCGCATGCGTGGCACAACTCAGGCAGGGATCATAAGCGCGGATGGCAACCTCAACGGCATTCATCATACCTTCTGAGATCACCGCATGACCATTCATATATTCCTTTGCCACCGACTCTACTGCCAGGTTCATGGGTTGATTATTATGGGTGGTCGACACGATCAGGTTGGCCATTTCGATCTGATCGTTTTCGTTTATCCTGTAATGGTGGATCAAAGTACCTCTTGGTGCTTCGATGAGACCGACGCCTTCCATTTGTTTCCTGGCGCCCGTCATCAATTGATTACCGGTAATATACGGGTCGGTCAGCAGTTCCTTTATCATTTCAGCTGCATGGAGAATTTCTATTAACCGGGCCCAGTGCATGTGCATGGACATGTGATTGGGTTTACCGTGAGTGTATGATTTGAACAATTCATGCTCTTTTTGAGCCAGGGTGGTGGGAATAAAATCGCAGGTATTTAATCTGGCCAGGGGGCCCACCCGATACCAGCCGTTCGTTTTTCCGAATTCTTTCAGAAATGGAAATTTCATGTAACTCCATGACTTCACCTCCTCACCCAGATAATCGAGGTAATCCATATAATCCACATCATGTAAAATCTTATTACCCTCGGCATCAACGGCCCGCAATACGCCGTGATACAGGTCCATAGCGCCATCTTTTCGCACCAGACTGAGATGGGAGGAAGGGAAGGCTGCAAATCGATCGATCCATTCCTTGTGGGTTTTGTGATAGCCTTTAAAAAAGTCCAGGGCACCCAGTGACCACTCAATCATTTTATCGGCATTTAGAGGATCGGGCCCATTTAAAAACACATCGACTTCATCGGGTGTCAAACTCCTGTTAATACCACCAGGAATGGCTCCGGTTCCATGTATTTTTTTTCCGGCGGTGGCCTGAATGATCTCCTGACCGAATTTCCTCATCATAACACCTTGAACTGCCAATTCTTTGTGTTCGAGGGCCACCCCGATAATATTCCGTATGTTGGGATCAGACTGGATTCCAAATAACAGGTCCGGTGAAGCCAGATGAAAAAAGTGGAGGGCATGTGACTGAAAAATTTGTCCATAGTGCATCAGCCGTCTCATTCTATCAGCAGTCGGTGTCAGATCATTACCGTTCCCGGCGCCCACAATGACATCCATGGCTTTGGCGGCAGCCAGGTGATGAGAAACCGGGCAAATGCCGCACAATCGTTGTACTAATACCGGGGCCTCCCAATATGGCCGACCCTGAACAAACCGCTCAAATCCGCGAAATTCGACAATGTGAAGGCGGCTTTGCACCACCTGATTGTCATCATCCATATGAATGGTTACTTTTCCGTGGCCTTCAACCCGGGTTACTGGCTCAATAGTAATTTTCTTTGCCATAATGGTATCTACTCTTTAATCGTATTTAATAACCTCATAAGGCAATTCAATGTCCACATCCAGGATCAGTGCATGCAGCATATCCCATATCAGATCAGCCCGGGGTGGACAACCCGGTAAATGATAATCCATTTTGACGACCTCATGACATGGATAGACCTTATTCAATATGATGGGGAGCTCTTCATCATTCGGAAGAATCCGTTTTTCATTCATCGTGGAGGGGCCTGAGAGATACGCTTCAGCGAGACATTCCGCAATGGGGATGTCATTTCTCAATGCGGGCAAACCGCCCATAATGGCACATTCTCCAAACGAAACCAAAATTTTGCAGCGCTTGCGAAAATCTTTTAAGACGTGGATATTTTCAGTATTGCAGCATCCCCCCTCAATGAGCCCGATCTCGCAATCTTTTGAAAAATTCTTGATGTCATCGATCGGTGATTTATTGAATTCGACCAGTTCGATCAGGTCCAATAAGCGCTCGTCGATATCCAAAAATGACATATGGCAACCGAAGCATCCGGCCAATGAGGTGGTGGCTATGACAGGTTTACTCATGATTCAATAAACTATTTTATATGACATTTCTAGACTCACCAATGGGTATTTTATCATATTTACGCTCCCCAATGGGGGTGATAAAACCTTTGCCCTTCACCAGGATAGAACCCACGGGGCACACCTCCATGGCTTTTTCAGCCAGTTCATCGGAAAGATTCTCTCCGAGCCTGTGATCCAGGTTAATACGTATGTCTGTGGCTCTTTTCTTGAAGGCGAACACACTTTTACCTTGTTCATCTTTTATGGCCCGTATGCAGCGTTTGCATTGAATACAACGATTATGATCATGGAAGATCTTTGGATGACTGGCATCGATATCCCGTTTATTGAATTGAAACGGAAACCGGGGGACCATGATCTTGAATCGGTAAGCCAGGGCCTGTAATTCACAATTGCCACTCTTTTCACAAGCAGGACAGAAGTGATTCCCTTCGGTAAACATTAATTCTACCACCGCACGACGCATATCATTCAGCTCTGCTGTATCCACCTCAATTTCCATCCCTTCTGCAACAGGCGTGGTGCATGCCGTTAAATGTCGCTGGTTTACTTTTACGGTGCATACCCGGCATGATCCTGCAGGCTTTAGCCCCGGATAATTGCAGAGGGTGGGAATGTAAATCCCATTGGTACGGGCTGCATCTGTAATGAAACAGCCATCTTCAGCCGTGCATTCCACCTGGTCGATGTAAAATGTGATCTCTTTAGCCATGATGAAGTCAATTAAATTTCTGGTACACGTTCAACAAAATCACACGATTCCTTAATGGCTTCCTGAAGGTCAAATCCTGATGTGTAGTCAATACCCCTTTTGATCTTATCTTCATATAGATGCCTGAAATTACGTACACTAGATAGCATCGGGTTGGCAGCGGTATGTCCCAACCCACAACGGTTAATTTTCATAATGTCGCCCCACTCTTCTATTTCAGTCAGGTCATTCATAGTGCCCCGGCCCAAAATTATTTTCTCTAATTTCCGGTGCAGAAGTTTTGGAATATTCCGGCAGGGAACGCAGGAACCGCAGGACTCCTCGATAAAAAACTCGGTGAAGTTCATGACCACCTCTTTCAACAGGTCGCGTGTGTCATCGAAAATAATGAGTGAGCCTCCCGTGGCGAGATCAGAGTAACATAATATGTGGTCAAACATATCCGGGCCAACCAGGGTGCCGGAAGGTCCGCCCACCTGGACTGCAGCCGTGCGTTCTGCCCCTGCCATTTTCAGGATATCAGCTACTGAGAAGCCCCATTCAAGCTCATAAATTCCAGGGTATTTGCAATCACCAGAAATGCTCAGAACCTTCGTGCCATGTGATTCCGGAGTGCCCATCGATTGATACCACTCCCCACCATTCTGAATGATTTTAACCGTGGCACATAGTGTTTCCACATTATTGACAACAGTTGGGAAGCCCAGGTAGCCTTTTTCTACCGGGAATGGGGGCCTTGGCCGCGGTTCTCCGCGCTTTCCTTCAGCCGATTCGATCAATGCGGACTCTTCGCCACATACGTATGCACCGGCACCGAACTGGATGGAAATATCAAAATCAAAACCATCGATCCCCGCTGCATTTTTTCCAATAAGGTGTTTTCTGCGAAGCTGCATTAATACATCTTCAAGATAGGCTTCCATGTATTTGTATTCATATCTCAAATACAGAATTCCATTTTTCGCTCCAATGGCATACCCGGCAATGGTCATTCCTTCAAATACCATTTCCGGTTTTTCGGTCAGGATGACACGATCTTTGAAGGTTCCCGGTTCTCCCTCATCCGCATTACAGAATACGAATTTTTGTTCTCCTGCCGTTTTTCTGCAAAACTCCCATTTTAAGCCGGTAGGAAAACCAGCACCCCCGCGTCCCCGAAGGTGAGATATTTTGATTTCCCGGATCACGTCCTGCGGGGTCATCAGAGCAACTTTTTTGAGCAAGACCTTCCCGGGTTTATATTTCAGGTTTAGGATGGGACCAATTCTCTGGATGTTATTCCTGACCAACGATTGCAATAGCGGTGACGAGTTCCGTCCGTCACCGAATGTACTGGTATACATGTCCTCGGGAGTCAGTCCTTTCCGCATATCCCGAACGATTTCTTTGACCCGAAAGGCGGTCAGGTTTGGAAAAACTTTCCCATTGATCAGGGCAGCCGGCTCCTGGTCACTCATCCCGATACAGGATGTATGAAATAATCCGATCAATCCATCTTCTGAAACGGATCCGAAAGAGCACCCCGCCTCCTGTTCAAATGCGCGAACAACTTTTTCCCGCCCCATCATGTTGGCAGTGACACTGTTATTCAGATAAATCGTATATTTTCCGGTGGGCTGGGTAGAGAAAAAATGATAAAATGAAATGGTTTGCTCCACATCCGCGTCGGATAGGTTTAATGCATCTGCGATATCCGGGATGCATTCCTCAGGTATGTAGTCCACTTCAGCCTGGATGGTCAATAGAATATCCATCAAGCGTACCGGATCGTGGTGGAATTGGTCTAATACCTTAACGACAACATTATGAGCCATACTCGGGAGAATTTTTTATCTGTTAATTAATTCACAGCAAAAATATCAGCTAATTCATTCTCCTGCAAGAACCATAAATGTATTTAGAATCGTTCCAAAGAGTCAATGATGACTTATGTCAGCTTATAAGTTGTAACAGGCAGATATAGAGCGATATAAACTGGTTGGGTTCAAACATGGGGAAACCATGATTCTTATCATTTTTTTTTCATTTCATTTTACATGATTTATATAGGTGGGCGTGTCGTTGAAATATCGCGTTCAGCCATGATTCAGCAGGGGATACTATCCAATAATAAAATAAAAATGGTTAGTTTTAGCGCCATGAGCTGCCTGGTTGTTTTATTAAATCGTCGGTTTGAAAACATTGAAAATCCAAATTAAAGGGCTCGTGCAGGGGGTTGGTTTTCGTCCATTCATATATCGCACGGCCCATCGTCATCAGCTGAAAGGATCCGTTGAGAACCGGAACGACGGTGTTCATATTCTGGTTCAGGGTCACCGGTCTGATATCGATGCTTTTCTTCAGTCCATTCATCTTGAAAAACCAGAGGCTTCAACGATCCATTCCATTCACACCGTCTGGGTGCAGGATGGTAGTTATGGTGATTTTTTAATACTCCCCAGTTCCAATGATTCCAAGGAGATAACACAGGTCAGTCCAGATATCGCTGTGTGTCATGAATGTTTGAGTGATCTTAAGCACCAAAAACACCGGCTGGATTATCCTTTTATTAATTGTACGAACTGTGGTCCCCGCTTTACCATTATTCAGGATTTGCCATACGACCGGTCACAAACCACCATGTCTCCCTTTGAGATGTGCTCCAAATGCAGGTCAGAATATGAGGATGTGATGAACCGCAGATTTCATGCCCAACCCGTAGCCTGCAATGATTGCGGGCCACAATATGTGTTGCATACTTCTGGGGGCATTCGGAAGGATCTTACGGATATCCTGACCAAACTGATCAGTATACTGGAGCATGGAGGGACAGCGGCGATAAAAGGGATTGGAGGTTATTTTCTCGCGTGTGATGCTACCAATTCAGAGGCAGTAGAAAAGATCCGTCGTATCAAGGTCCGCGAAAGCAAACCCTTTGCAGTCCTGTTTTCTCACCTGGATGCAGTACGGGAATACAATAACCTGAGTGATGCAGAAGAGGCCCTGTTGACCTCCTGGAAACGGCCCATCGTTTTATTGAATGCCCGAAAAAAATTAGCTCCCGGAGTCAGCATGGGCTTTCCAACCATTGGAGCCATGTTACCCTACATGCCCTTCCATTATTTACTTTTTCAAAGAACACATTTGAAAGCGCTGGTACTTACCAGCGGAAATATATCAGAGGAACCCATTATCATTGATGACAGGCAGGCCATCGATACCTTTGGAACACGATGTGATGCCGTGCTGACGTACAATCGCAGAATTGAGAATCGTGTGGACGATTCGGTAACCATGGTGGTCGGAACCACAGAGCGATTATTACGCAGGTCAAGAGGCTATGTACCATCCCCCATATTTTTAAAAACGAATGTGAATGGCATCATTGCTGCCGGAGCAGAATTGGTCAATTGTTTTTGCGTAGGTAAGGGACATCAAGCATTTATGAGCCAGCACATTGGCGATTTAAAGAACCTGGAAACCTATGATTTCTACACGGAATCGCTGGCCCGATTCAATCGTTTATTCCGCGTTGAACCTCAAATGGTGGTATGCGATATGCACCCAGATTACCTGTCTACGAGGTTCGCAGAAAATTCCGGATTGGATTTACTTCAGGTCCAGCACCATCATGCCCATATTGCTTCATGTATGGCAGAATACGGACTGGATGAAGACGTTATCGGGATTGCATTCGATGGTATTGGCCTGGGTGATGATGGGGCCATATGGGGAGGAGAGTTCTTAAAGTCTGACCTGTCAAGTTATGAACGGTTCACTCATTTCGATTATGTTCCCATGCCCGGTGGAGATGCAGCCACATTTCATCCATGGAGGATGGCAGTGGCATATTTACACAGGATTTATGCCGGGGATCTCCGGTCATTGGATATCCCATTTCTAAGAGAAATAACAGATCCGCATTTTCAAACCGTCATACAGATGATTGAAAAAGGCATTCACAGTCCGCTGACATCAAGTGTGGGCCGGTTGTTTGATGCCGTGTCTGCCATGCTGGGTTTATGCCGGGCCCCGGCCTTTCATGCCGAAGCGCCCATGCGTCTGGAAGCTGCAATTTCTGATGGTTTTGATGGTCATTACGATGTGGAATTCAGTCCAACCATTGCAGTGGACCGGATGTTTGAACAGTTGGTGAGGGACATTCAAAATAAGGTGGCAGTGGGGGTGATTGCCCGCAAATTCCACCAGACTATGGTGTTTATTATAGAGCGAGTGGCAACAACCATGCGGGATCAATATGGCCTGAATAAGGTGGTTTTATCCGGCGGTACATTTCAGAACAGGTATTTATTATGTCAGGCGGAGCATCGGTTGAGAGCCCTTAAATTTGATATTTATTTTCCCCGCGATGTGCCATGTAATGATGGGGGAATTGCCCTGGGTCAGTTGGCAATTGCATCAAAAAAAAGGGAGTCCAATTCTTAAGATTCTTGACTCCCACCACGGATGATTGCCGATTCATTTTTCGAATGTTTAGAAATATCCGAACTCATCATACATTTTTCGAAGGGCATCCGATATGTTCTCAAAATTAATATAGTGCTCGCTGCAGCCTTTTCTTGAACAGATATAAATGCGGCCGCCTTTCTCCATACTTAACGGAACCATGGGAGCGCCACAGACTTCACATACATTTTTACTGATCAACTCATCTTTACAGGAAGGACAGCTGAATTTAACAATTTCTTTATCTTTTAGTTCGAGCGTGGCTTCGTGGTCATAACATCCATAAAAAGCACAAAGTCTGATTTTTCCTTTTTCATTTTGAGATTCGATATCCAGGAGGATACTGGGTTTCCCATTGATCTGATGATATGGATCCATCATGGATTTTTTGCATTTCGGACATTTTATCTTCAGGGCGATTAATTTTTCCATTGAAATGGCATTATAATAGTTTAGATTCCAAGTATGATTTAATCTTTATCCTCTCTTTAAAATTAGAAAAAATTCCTTACATTTCCAATAATTCGAATCATCGAAATGAGGGGTTTGGCTGTGTTTGCACGGGTTTACAATCCCATTCATGATCGTTGGAAGCAACCGTTTTTGTCGTTTCATTATGCATGAACTTTCTATCGCCATGAGCATTGTAGATATTGCATCAGAATATGCAAAAAAAGACAATGCTCAATGTGTTCGTGAAATAGAAATTGAGGTGGGAACCCTGTCTGGTGTGGTGATTGATGCATTGGATATGGCCATGGAAGCTGCGGTACAAAACACCATTTGTGAACATGCTGAATGGAAGATCGTTGAGGTCCGGGCAAAGATACTTTGTGATAAATCAGGAACTGGCTATGAAGTGGAATCCATGTTGGAGCCCTGTCCCGAATGCAGCGAATATGGTCATCCACTGATTCAGGGAAAAGAACTCCGTGTTTGTTCGCTCCTGGTCGATTAAGGAGTTTGGGGGATGGAATATTCTGGTTATTGATTCTGAAATCATTATTTTTGTAGACTGAACCTAATATAGATTAGCATGTGTGATACTTGCGGATGCGGACAACCAGACGATGCGGTCATTATTCAGAAACCGGGTCAAGAAAAGGAACCAACGAATTCTTATTCGCATGACCATACGCACGCCCATGGGCATCATCACGAACCTGCCAGCCACCACCATCATGATCATGATGCGCATCCACATCATGAAAGACACATTCAGGTGGAACAGGATATCCTTCGAAAAAACAATATACTGGCAGAACGAAACCGGGGTTATCTGGAAGCCAAGGGACTGATGGCTTTAAACCTTGTAAGTTCTCCGGGATCCGGAAAGACCAGCCTTTTGGAACAAACCCTTAAAAATATGCAAACCCGACATCAATTTTATGTGATTGAGGGTGATCAGCAAACCATGAATGATGCGGAACGCATCCATAAAACAGGCACGCCGGTGGTTCAGGTAAATACCGGGCAGGGATGTCACCTTGATGCATCGATGGTCCAGAAAGCAATGAAAGAATTGGACATGCAAAAGCCTGGTTTTCTGATGATTGAGAATGTTGGCAACCTGGTGTGTCCGGCCATGTTTGATCTCGGTGAGTCAAAACGGGTTGTGATCATGAGTACCACGGAAGGCGATGACAAACCGGTAAAATATCCCTCCATGTTTGAATCGGCCGATCTCTGCATAATAAATAAAACGGATCTGTTGCCATATGTTGATTTCGACCTTGAAAAGGCCCGGAATTATGCATCGCAGGTGAACCATCACCTTGAATTCCTGGAACTATCGGTCCGCACGGGTGAAGGTATGGATGGTTGGTATCAATGGCTGGAATCATTGCAGGCCTGATGCAATGGTCAGTGATTTCCCATTCATCATGGCAAGAAACATTCCCAGGATGGGCCGCTCATGAGGTTTCCCAGTCTTGGGTAAACTTCAAAACCTCTGGCACTCATAGGTCCGACAATATCCCCGGATGGATGGGAAAGCGACCGTCCGCTCTTTTATTCAGGGTAATTTCCTGTCAATAACATATTCTTTTATATTTGTCAGAACAAATTCTTGGATGATTTATGGACATTCTACCTGGTAAAACCGTTGAACGCCTGAGTCAGTACCGCAGACGTTTATTAAATTACCTCGATTCCGGGAAGGAATACATATTTTCGCATGAGTTGGCTGCCATATTAAATATTACTGCCGTTCAGGTGCGTCGTGACTTGATGTTACTGGGGTATTCCAGTGTCTATCGCAAGGGGTATCCGGTCAGAAAACTCATCGATGTTATCGGGCAGCGATTGGATAGTATCAAAGGACAAAATGTGGCCATCATTGGTCTGGGTAACCTGGGGACCGCGTTGACCACTTATCTGAGTGGCCTCAGGCCAAAATTATACGTCGTGGCTGCTTTCGATACTGATCCTGAGAAGGTAGGTAAAATGGTGTCGGGTGTTAAATGCTACTCTGTAAAGAATATCAGGGATACCATAAAAAGAAAAGAAATATCCATTGGCGTATTGGCTGTTCCGCAGGAAACGGCACAGGCGGTATGCGATGAACTTACTGAATCGGGAATACGGGGTATCCTGAACTTTACCCATGTTCCACTGGTGGCTCCACCACATGTATATCTGGAAGAGTATGATATGATCACATCGCTTGAAAAAGTGGCTTACTTTGTTAAGAAGTGGTCAAAATAAAAAGAGCAAAAAAAAGGCATCTCATAAAGATGCCCAATAATATCGTACCGGTTCTTAGAAAAAATATCGTACACCAATGCCACCTTCTACAAATCCTTTTGTAGCAGGCGTCAGGTCGAGTCCCGGTGCCACCTCAAGGAAAATATCCACGGGTGCTTCTTCAAACATGTAGTCAAAACCCAGTGGAATTCGGGCACCGATCACAAAATCGTTCCCAAAACCGAGTTTGGGTCCGATACCCAAATACCCGGCAAGATTTCCGTCAGATACTTTGATAAAGTGGTGTTTGTGCATCAAGAAATCCAGATGCACCCTGAAGAACCCATTATTATAAAAGGACCAGGCGACGCCGGCATCTAATGCAGTGGCTTCGGTCATCCACATTTTAAGACTGATCCCTGTTGGTTGGCCGAACAACACTCCGGCACCAAATCCTGAATCTTGCGCTGAAATAGATGTGGTCCCCAGCAAGACAATGACAGACCATAAAGCAATCTTCTTTTTCATCTTATAACTATTTTTTTTTGGAATTGCATGCAAAAATATAAATTCTTATTTCTATAACAAGGTGGGTATGTCTTTTATTGTGCTACTGTTTCTCAATACCGTGATGAGCCCCCCACCAGATTTCCGAAAAATACCGCATTGGCAAAGATCTTATTGGTCCCAAACCAAACGCCTCTGAAATTGGTATTGTCCAGTATGGTTATGATTCTTCCCCTGCCATAACCTTGTGTGACCAGGAAGGGAGATCCTTTGATCCGGTCAATATTCTCCTGCGATGCGAAACCACTGAGCAAGGGGGCCTGGCTATATAGAATGGGCGCCTGGTATGGATCCAGAGGCAATTCAGCGACCGTGTTTCCGGATTTGAAAACCGGGATCTTGTTTTCCTGGAAACCATAGGCCAGGGGATGTGTTAGATCCAACTGGACTTCGAAAATAGCGCCGCTGATGACATGTTTACTGCGACCTCTATACCGTTCGCCATAAGCATACTTTGTGACATGTTCGTCAGAAACACCCGGTTTGAAGCTGATTTTCAGAAGGTCATTTGAAACAGCCCAGTGGGCAGCATTCTTATAGGCAATTAATGTACCCCCGCCTTGAAGCCATCGTTTCAGGTTTTCGATGCCTGCATCGGACAAACCAGACGGTGATCCACCTGGGACAATGATCGTGGTATAATCTGAAAGCTCGATATCATTGAACCTTTCAGATTCCACCATGGCCATGGTGGTCTGATATTGGACGTCAAAAAGATGCCAGATTTCTCCAGCATCCCGGCTGTTGGTTCCTTCACCGATCAACATCAAAATTTGAGGCTTTGGAATATCGCGAAAGCTACCGCTCCCCAGGTCCATCCCACTGTCAGTCCATCCGGTTTCAAGAGCATGGAAGTCGATACCGGATTCTCTGGCCAGTTCTTCGAGCTTGCTGCTAATTTCGTCAGGTTCCAGGATTTGTTGGTTTGCAGGGATCAGTATGGTTCCATAATGAAATGTTTCATGTTCCCGCTTATAACCGAATGAACTGGTAGCCACTTTGGCGTGTATCCCTTCAGAAAGCAGACGGGAAAGTACCCTGGGTGCAAAATAATCATCCCACCGAAATGCCCAGGCGACAGGATGGGAGCTTCCCTGGACCGTGCCCTCCAATAAAGGGGAGGCCATGATCTTGTTACCCATCAGATCGGTTACCGTCTTATTATTGGTCACTGCTGAATGGGGCATATTGAATGAAAAAGGCAAGGTCCAGGTCGACACATCGTAAAACGTGGAATCTGCGAACTCGTTTATAGGTTCAAACAGGGCTTTTATTAATCGATATTGTTTTTGCTTCAATGGGACGATATACGAATAGTTGGACGGGAAGGAGTAACCGCCCGATGTAAAGGAAGATTTCACTTTATAGAGATCAATTTTATGAGCATTCAGAATGTTTACAAATTCCCGGGTTCTTCCGGTATCATGGGGTGCCCCGAATATATAGGCTTTCACCGGGTCGCTTTCTGATGCCCGAAACGCCGATTGGTAAAATTCACGCATGTATTCAAGAAGTTGGAGTCGCATATCACCGGCAGCTTGGAGGGTGGATAAAGTCACCGTGAATTGGTTCTTAATGGCAAATGGAAATGTCATGATCCCCGTTTGGGTTTGCCGTTTGAAACCCCGCACACCGGCTTGCTCGAAAAGAATCCCGATGCCGCCGTTAATATCAGGATAGGCAGAACCTTTACCGAGGTAAAAATCGTCAAATACTTCTTCTGAAAAGTAATACGAACCAATATTATCCAAAGCTTTTGCATGATACGACCCGATTATTTTGGTCAGATCAAAATTTTTCTCCGGTACCATGGGATTATTCCGGCTCGGCACTCCTGGCTGGAAAAAAAATGTGGAATTGGAACCCATTTCATGATGATCGGTCATGATATTGGGTTTCCATTCGTGTATTTTTTGCACCCGGCCTTTGGTTTCAGGGTTTGCCAACAACAGATAATCCCGGTTTAAATCATACCAATAATGATTGGTTCGTCCACCTGGCCAAACTTCATCAAAGGCCCGGTTGTTAGGATCCGACGATACCATTTGTGATTTATGCATGTTACCCCATGTGGCAAATCGGGTCAGGCCATCCGGATTGAGGCACGGATCCACCAGGATGATGGTATTTTCCAGTAATTGTTCAATTTCCGGCCCTTCTGCAGCGGCTAAATAATATGCTGTTAATAAAGCAGAATTGGCCCCACTCGATTCATTCCCATGAACCGAGTATCCAAGCGTTACGACCAATGGCATGTCGCTGATGTTCATTTGGCCCGACAGGGAAGGATCGCTCAATTGCGCATGCTGTGTTTTCAGCCGGTCGAGTTTTTCGATATTTCCCGGGCTGGAAAAGATCACATGCAACAATGGACGGTTTTCATAACTGTAACCATACACCTGCAGAGAGGCTCGATCTGAGATTTCTGCTATGGTTTGCATGTAGTAAACCAACTTGTCGTGTGTGATAAGCCATTCACCAACCTGGTGTCCAACCACCGATTCAGGTAATGGAATGTTTTTATTGTATGGTATATCATCGGGCAGATAATAATCCAGTGTCACCTGCGCAGTCAATGTTCCCGATAATAATCCTGCAAGTGCAATAAACCGTATTTTTTTCATCCGTTGGTAGTTTTATTTAGAATATGGCTGATGGGTACGCCCACTAAAAATTATTCTTGCAAGAGAGGTAATGCGGATAATTTTTTAGTTCGTTTGTGTGTTGGGCTAAAATTTTTGATCTCCTAAATTATAAATTTATGGTATATCAGGATGGATTTTAAAAGAAAATCAGGAAACCCAACCGGGGCCCTGTGAGATAAATTGGAGCGTATGGTCATTCATAACGAAGGGTATGAGCAGGATTAACCCGGGCCAGCCGGAAGGAATAAAACAGGATGGTCAGGATCACGATAAAAGCGGAAATCACAATGGTCAGAAAAAATAATCCGGGATGCAATGTCGTTCGAACAGCAAAGTTTTCAAGCCATCTTTTCATCATATATACCACCAGGGGAATGGATACCAGGTTGGCCAGAAGGGTCAGTAACAGAAAGTCCCATGCATACATTTTTAAAATGTCCAATGATTTGGCTCCCAAAGCTTTTTTAACTCCGATTTCGTGTGTGCGCTGACGGGCCGTAAACATGGAGAGCCCAAACAGGCCCAGCGATGCAATCAGCATTGCTAAAAGACTGAATAAGGAAGTGATTTGACCCATTCGTTTTTCAGTTCGGTACAAAAATCCAATGGCTTCCTGAAAATCGACCATTTCAAAATAGGCATCTCCGGCGTATTTGGACCAAACCTGACGGGTATGCTCGAGTGCCATCTTAAATTGTCCTGGCTGGTGCCGGATGAGTAATTCGCTGATGTATTTTGGCTGGCAAAGACTGATTTCAAGCGGTGTGACATTCTGATGCAGGGAATGCAGGTGAAAATCTTTTATAACGCCGATTATTTTTAAATCATTGATAGTTTCACCCAAAGGATCATCAAAACCCAAGGCTTTAGCCGCCGATTCATTGATCAGTACGGCCTGGGAATCGGTGGGGAATTTTCTGGAAAAGGTTCGGCCTTCATGGATCTGTAAGCCAAGCGTCTCAACAATATCAAAGTCAGCCACCATCCCTTCGATAGATATTTTTTGATCAGGATCGGTCCTGTCAGGAACCGTAGAGACCATTTTACTGTTGGTGGGTGGGAGCAACATGCCTCCCGATACGGCGGTGATGGAACCATGCTGCAAAAGTTCTGATTTAAAGGTATCGAAGATATTGATAAGTTGGCGGCTGCCAAGATACACCCGGGCCAGATTTTCCTGGTTGAAACCCAGGTCTTTTTTCTGCCCCAGCTTTATTTGTTGAAATATAACCTGTGTGGTGCTCAGCAGGGAAACAAAAATAAATATCTGGAACGTGATAAGGGCTTTTTGAAAAATATATTTTGATCGACCCCTGGTGAAACGGTTTTGGAAAACCTGTGCCGGATCATATCTGGAAAGGTAGAATGCAATGTAACTGCCCGAGGTAAATCCGACCACTATGGTAATGAAAAATACGATTATCATGACGGGCAAATCTGCAAACGGGTTAGGGAATTCAACTGAAAACAATTGTTTGATCTTAACCTGACTGAGTTCGGCCAGGACAACTGCGACAGGTAATGCCAGCAGGCTAAGTAAAACAGACTCCCCCAATATCTGCCTACGGATAATCCTACGTGTTCCACCGAATACCTTACGGACTCCAATTTCTTTTGTTCTGACTGTTGATTGCGCAATGGATAGGATGATATAGTTAAAAGAGGCAATAACCAGTATACCCGTACCAATGGCTGCAAGAATATATATGGTAGAAATATTGCCGATTCGGCCGGCATTCACCAGGTGACTTGAATGCAAATGCATCCGTGACATTTTTTGCACACTAAAATGACTCCGAACGCTGGGATCTTTGTATGCATCAGTCACGGTTTGTATTTTTCTTTCCAACAATTCCGGATCCATCCCCCTCTGGCACATCAGGAACATCTCAAAGAAATCATTATGCCAATCGGTGCGAACGGTTGATGACCAGCTTTCACCCTCATATCCCTTCAGACTGAGGTCAATATGACCAATGAACTGGGCCATAAATGAGGAGTTCAGAGGCAGATCCTCAATGATTCCCGTGATGGTCAGTGAATGGGTCTGTTGTTGGTTCACCAATTCCAGTGTTTGACCATATGCCCCACCCTCCGGGAATAACCAGTTGGCCGTGGACCTGGTCAACACGACCGATTGCGGATCTTTCAGGGCAGTTTCTGCAGAGCCTTTCAGGAAGGTAAAGGTGAACATCCTGAATATATCCGGATCAGCTGTTCTGAATGTTCTGGCACGTTCCCAATTATTTTCCACCTTGACCTGGATGTATGGAAGATATCCAATTCTGGTGAGTGCATGGATCTCTGAAATTTCCTGTTGGAGGTATTCCCCCAGAATATAAGGGGCTTTGGGCTCGGTCCATTGTACATCTTCTTTATGGTTCAGAATCCTGTATATCTGCTTTTTGTTTAGGTGGAACCGGTCGAAACTTAACTCAAATACCAGATACCCGCTAATGAGGATAACTGCGGTTAAACCCAGGGTAAGTCCAAGCAAATTTAGGAACAGATTGAGCTTGTTATTCTTAAAATGACGAAAAGCAGCAATGAGAATATGCCGAAGCATAATGAATCCGGATTGGAGGTGTAATGCAAAAATAATGAAATTGCCGAGACCAGTGGGCGTTAGCTTACAGGGATTTTGAAAATGTGTAAAAAGTCATGTATGCAGTGGTTCAAAACAGTTACTTTTAAGATCCATATATTAACCCACTTTTGAAATGGTAAACGAATATCTCATAAATCCGAAAAGTATTGTAGTGGTTGGTGGTTCAAATGATAATTCCAAACCTGGAGGTAAGGTATTGAAGAACCTGTTGAGCGGTCATTATCAAGGCGATCTTTATGTCATTAATCCAAAGGAAAAGGAAATTCAGGGGGTTCCATCATTTCAGGATCCGGGTGAGATGCCCGATGTAGACCTGGCCATTCTGGCCATTGCAGCCAGGTTGTGTCCACAGACTGTTGATTTCCTGGCCCGGGAAAAAAATACACGGGCATTCATTATCCTGTCTGCCGGTTTTTGAGAAGAGAGTGAGGAAG
>Ga0209536_100003320_pt1 | contig 25900 bp, 27 predicted proteins | sample DeeMarSeWOR28_12_FD_187461 | JGI IMG/M metagenome (GOLD analysis project Ga0209536, IMG submission 187461) | Marine sediment microbial communities from White Oak River estuary, North Carolina - WOR-2-8_12 (SPAdes) (version 2) | ecosystem: Environmental > Aquatic > Marine > Intertidal zone >...
ATCTGGTGGACTTGACGGTTATATAACAACAGAATTCTTCGTACAATATGGAACAAATGGATACGATATTCTAGGAGAAACATATTCACAAACAATAACAGAATACCTAAATCACTTTGATCCTGAATGGGACGATTCACATCAAAAATCAGTTGAACAATGGTTATTAATTGGAGACCCAAGTCTCAAACTCGGCGGATACCCATAAACAAGTTAAAATAAAGTATTTAAAACAATAAAAACGAAGAAACAAAAAGGGCTAAAAATTAGCCCACTCTTTTTATTTTTTTAATTTTTTTCAATAAATTTAAACATATATTTTATATTTACCTACCAGGATGCAAAAAAACAAAAATCAACTTTATGAAGAAATAAAAGATCTAAAAACAAAAAAAGAATTTATATCAGAATTAAATAAAATAAAAAAAGAAACCGATGATTTATTTGATGAAGATACAGCTGCTTTATTGATAGTAGATAAGCTGGGTAGAAACAAACAAAACATATGCAAAATTTCTGAATTAAAACCAGAAATGGAATGCACAGTTTCTGGTAAAATAACAAAATTAAATCCCTTGAAAAAATTTAATCGTAAAAATGGATCCACAGGAAAAGTAATAAATCTAGAACTTACCGACGAAACCGGTTCTTGCGGACTTGCACTATGGGATAAAGACGTTGAACTAGTAACAAAAAAAACGATTGAAATTGGTTCAAAAGCAAAAGTGATTAATGGATATATAAAAAATGGTTTTAATGGAATAGAAATAAACGTTGGTCGATGGGGACTAATAGAAATCGACCCACAAGAACAAATTGAAATTAAAAAACAAGAAAATAACTTCAATATTACAGGTAAATTAATTGAAGTTGAACCAACAAAAGCTTTTTTTAAAGACAATGGAGAATTTGGTTTTGTTACTAAAATAAAGATTCAAACAAAAAAAGAGGTTAAACAAATCATTATTTGGGATAAAAAAGTAAAAGATATACAAAAAATAAAAAAAGGAGAACACCTTAAAATAGAATATATTGATATCAAACAAAATAATAATCAAAAAGAACTGCATTTAAACAGTAAAGGAATTATTACAAAATTTCAACAACCACCCTGAACATATTTTTTATTTTTCTCCAAAGAACATTGAGCATGTTGAAGCTCTCTACCAAGATACGTATAATGAGTAGGTAACAACTTAGGTACATTTTCAACAATAGTATCACAAAGTGCATCTGCTTTTTTACCTAAAAAAACTTTTTTTAGAATTCCAGAGACTATCTTATTATTTTTATAAACATTTGAGTAATACTCAACTCGGATTTCTTTTTGTTTTTTATTTAATTCAATTACAAAAAAACCATTTGGATCTAAAATAACATCTTTTTTAGAAATTTTTTTTGCATAAATCAAAGGAATTTCTTTATCCACCATAGATTTTCTCACCCGCATCTACAAGATTTTTTAATTTTTGAAAAGCAATATTTCTTGGAAGCATTCTTAATCCACAATCAGGTGCTAATTGAGTTATCTTTTCTCCAAATACTTCAATTCCTTTAACAATATGACTCATTATTTCATCTACAGTTTCAATTTTTATATTATCTGAACAAACAGATCCAAGACATATATTTTTTGAAACATTAAATTTTTTAAATTCATTAAATAATTTTGGTGATGTCTTGAATTCATGTGATAAAATATCCACAGGCATATCAAGTAATTCTGATATAATATTTGAAACATCTCCGCAGACATGTAGTCTTTTGGGGCAATTTAAATTACTAGTAACAATGCGGATTAGATCTTTTCCATACTCAGGTAAATTTATAGAAAAAAAAGGTTCATCAATACTGATTAAATCAACATATTTTTGTAACTCGATGGCTTCTTGCCTTAAAGCATAAGCAAAATCAAAAGCCAGATTTTTTTCATCATTATAAAAAAGATCAACAGAAGATTTTGTTAATGTATATGGACCTGTTATAAGTCCTATCAATTGAGTTGAATTTGGTATTTTATTTTTAATATATTTTTGATCATCTAATGTTATTGGTCCATTATATTCCACTTTATCTATTATTTCTGTTCTACCTCTAATCCTACATCCTTTTAACTTTCTTGTAAAAATATTAACAAAAGAATCTCTTGTCTGACCATCAGAAACCATATTAATACCCGAAGAAATCATGTCGTTAACTGCGGAATCAATATATTTATTCCAAGAAATATTTTTTTGTTCAAAATATCCTTTCATCAGTTCCATGTTATCAATATTAATAGGATAGGAACCAACAACAGTAGTTTTTACATTTTTCATTTAAATAATTTCCTCCTTGGATGGGTCTTTTCTGGATTTACGCCAAAATAGTTTTGGGTATATTCAGATATCAATATATCTTGCCATGCAATAATCGGAAAAACCATTTCCGCGTTTTCAATTGGACCAAAAATAACAAAATCTCCACCAAATAAAGGTATATTAATATTTGAAGACGCATCAACTATTTTTTTTTCTGATTTAAATTCTTCTAACCATTTTGATTTTTCCACAACATTATGAATAGCACAACCTGTTGGTAGACCATACTCTTCTTTTATTACAGGAATTGCAGCAATAGATGCACCACTATTATCCCCTGGAGCCATCGCAGCAGTATCAATTAATATTTTTTCAATACCTAATTGTTTAGTAAGCGCTATTAAACCAGCATCTATAAGATGAGCACCATTATCTAACACTTCAATCTTACCATCAGGGGATTTATCTCTAGGATTAAAAGCCACAATAATAGCAGAATCAGGTGTATATTTCTTCAAAGTTTCACGTTCTTCATTTTTTATCCCTACATGAATGGAATTATAAATAGTTCTTGAAAGAAGATTTTTTTTATATAGATATTCTAACGTTTTAATTTTCAAATCAGGTTCAATTATATCTATTGAAAATGGATAATTTTTTGGTAATGTTTTCTCAATAAAATTTATAATTTTTTCTATATTTTCCTCTTTTTTTATAAAAAAATCTGGAATCGCAGGATTACCGGTTTTATTACTTAAATAAAGCATTTTTTGAATTTGTTTTTCTGCATTATCAAACTCAGGTTCTCCTCTAAAAAATAATCCACCAAAAAGAACAGTTGGATACACACCTGGTTGTCCACCAATTTTTATTTCAGAAATATCAAATACACTTTGCTCTTTCGTAAAAGAAAACATTTAATTACCTCTTTTTTTAATTTTTCCTAAATAATCCATTACAATTTTTGAATGTAAAGCTCTTTTATCATCATTAATATTAGTAATTTTTGTAACTATTTTTATTGCTATATACGGTTTTCCAAAAGAAGGAGGAGATTTATTTATGTATTCTTCTATAATATTATCTATTTTATTTTTATCCTTATTACAAATTAGATCTACAATTTCAATTTGTTGTCTAAATCTTTCAATCGCATCTATACTAAGATTTTCAATATAAGGTATTGCACCGGGGGCATCTATTATCCTATGTTGATTGTTTATACCATTTTTATTTAAAGCAATAAGAGAAGAACCTGATCGATGACCTCTTATATCATCTCCACAAATTACTAAATATCTAATATTTGGATTAGATATTATGTTGGCAACAATTTTTTCTATTCCTATATTTTCAGTTTTAAGTGATCCAAAAATTGCTACCTTATTACAAGGAGTATAATCAATAGTTAGAAGAACAACTGCTACACAGCTTTTATTATCACATGATGTAAACTCTCCACCCCACGGATAATATTCATTTTCCATTGTTGTACTCCTCAATTTTTTAAATAAGGTAAGAGAATTGGTTATTTAAAAATTTTATAATAAAACAAATTCTATTTTTAGAATAAAAAAACAATAGTTCAAATTACCTCTCCCACACTTTTATAAACATAAATTAATTACAATATTTTAGGGAATTTAAATGGGTAAAGACGAAAAAGCTATTGAAAATATTGAGGATCTACCTGGAGTAGGACCTGCCACAGCAGATAAATTGCGTGAATCAGGTTTTACTGATCTTATGGATGTTGCTGTTGTATCTCCACAGGAATTAGCTACTATTGCTGAAATTGGTTTACCAACTGCTACCAAGATAATTCAAGAAGCAGGTAAGCAAGTTCAAAAAGATGAATTTAAAACCGGAAATGAGCTTTATGAAAAACGTCAACAGGTGGGTAAAATATCAACGGGGTCAAAAACTTTTGATGAACTTTTAGGTGGAGGATTTGAATCACAAGCAATAATAGAGTTATTTGGAGAATTTGGATCAGGAAAAACCCAAATAGCCCATCAATTATGTATTATTGTTCAACTACCAAAGGAAAAAGGTGGTTTAGAAGGACATGCTTTTTATATTGATACAGAAAATACTTTTAGACCTGAAAGAATAAAACAAATGGCTGAAGGTTATGAATTAGACCCAGAAGAGGTTTTAGCAAAAATTCATGTTGCAAGAGCATATAATTCAAGTCATCAAATGCTTCTTGTTGATAAGGTTAGAGAATTATCCAAAGATTTACCTGCTCGATTACTTGTTGTTGATTCCTTAACAGCACATTTTAGAGCGGAATATGTTGGTAGGGGAACTCTTGCAGATAGACAACAAAAATTAAACAGACATATGCATGATTTATTAAGATGGAGTGATTTAAACAACGGTGTTGTATGTGTTACTAATCAGGTGGCGGCTAAACCAGATGCCTTTTTTGGTGATCCGACAAGACCTATTGGTGGTCATATAGTTGGTCATACTGCTACTTTTAGAGTGTATTTACGAAAAAGTAAGGGGCCAAAAAGAATTGCAAGATTAATTGATTCTCCTCATTTACCTGAAGGCGAAGCTGTTTTTTCTATAATTGATAAAGGTGTTAGAGATTAAAAAAAATAAAGAAAGACTTAAATGTGAATATAATATTTAACTTCTGGAGGTATAAATTATGGCATATGTACATGATGGGTGGACTTTATATACAAGAGATGTAAAACTTAAAGGTGGAAGAAATCAAACAATTTACTTTTTCAGTAAGAAAAAACCAAAGAGTGGTACACCATGTGATTTACCAAATGGATATAAAGTTGGTGTAAATAAAAGAACAGGCTTACCGTATCTGAAAAAGAAATAATTGTTTTTTTATGAGCTGATTTTTTATCAGCTCAATTCTATTTTTGATTTTCTGAATTGTTTAAATAGTTATTTTTGTTTAAAGATTATTGTAAATAATGATAAAAAAAATTGGATTTGTTGTAAATCCTATTGCAGGTATGGGTGGAAAAGTAGGTCTTAAAGGTACAGATAATGTTTTAGATAAAGCTATAAAGTTGGGTGCTGAACCTATTTCAGAAAAAAAAGCATTAGACGCTTTGAAAGAATTCATCTTACGTTTTTCGTCTAAAAATGATTTATATTGGTTCACTTGTGCAGGAGCAATGGGAGAAGATGAATTAAAAAAAGTAGGATTAACTAAAATAGATATTGTTTATAGTCCCGCTAAAAAAAGAACAACTGCTGTTGATACAAAAAATGCTTGTAAGAAATTTATTGAAAAAAAAGTTGATTTGATTCTCTTTTGTGGTGGTGATGGAACTGCAAGAGATATTTTTGAAGTTGTTTCCAATAAGATTCCTATTCTTGGTATCCCAGCTGGAGTTAAAATGCACTCAGGAGTATTTAGTATAAGTACTAGTGCATCTGCTAAAATGCTTCATGAATATATAAATAATAATCTTACAATTGGTGATGCTGAAATAATTGATTTGGACGAAAAACTTTATAGAAAGGGTAAGTGGGACATAAGATTATTTGGAATAGCCAAAGGAATTGTTGAACCAACTTATGTTCAAGTTGGAAAATCTATTTTTGAATCAGTTTCAGATGATGAGGTTAAAGAAGAACTTGCTGAACATATTAAGGATGAAATTGAAAAAAATACTGATTATTTATTTTTATTTGGTTCAGGTGGAACTATTGATTTTATAGCAAAAAAATTGAATTTAAAAAATACTTTATTAGGAATCGATGCAGTTTATGATAAAAAAGTTGTAGGAAGCGATCTTAATGAAAAAAAAATCCTTGAGCTATTAAATAATTATTCAAAAGTAAAATTAATCTTAAGCCCAATTGGTGCTCAAGGTTTTATACTTGGAAGAGGAAATCTTCAATTAAGCCCAAAATTAATAAAAAAAATTGGTTTAGATAACATAATTGTAGTATCAACTCCTACGAAAATATCCTCCACTCCTTTTTTACGAGTTGATACTGGAGATAAAAAACTTGATCATTTGTTTGCTGAAAAAGATTTTTTGATGGTTGTTATTGGATATCGTTTAAGTAGAGTTGTCAAGATACAAACCAATAACTTTTAATATGGTTCATAGTTTTACAGAAAACCACTAAAAAGTATTGTTGATTATTATGGGAGGACAGATACTTATGAAACGAAATGCTACAACCTTTTTAAAAAATGAGTATGAAGAACTTGTTAACAAAAATCTTGATTGGAAGCTACGTATACTTGAATCTGGATCAACACCACATTCAGTAGTAGATGGTAAAAAAGTTATTATGTTTTGTTCAAACAATTACTTGAATTTAAGTAATCATCCTAAACTTATTCAATCAGCAGTTGATGCGGCAAAAAAATATGGTGCGGGTTCTGGCTCAGTTAGAGCCATTGCAGGTACTATGAAGCTTCATATGGATGTTGAAAAAAAACTTGCAAAATTTAAAAGAACTGAAGCTGCTCTTATTTATCAAACGGGTTTTGCAGCTAATGCTGGACTTATACCACAATTAGTAGGTAAAGGAGATATAATTATTTCTGATGAGCTTAACCATGGTAGTATAATAGATGGTGTTCGACTAACAAAAGCAGATAGAGCAGTATATAAACATCGAAATGTAAGTGAACTAGAAAAAGTATTAAACGAGGCTGATAAAAAATACAGACGGATTTTAATAATCACAGATGGTGTTTTTAGCATGGACGGAGATATTGCTCCAATGGGTAAAATTGTAAAACTTGCTAATGAGTATGGTGCAATGACTTATGTTGATGATGCCCACGGTGAAGGAGTAATAGGTCCTGAGGGTAGAGGAATTGGAGCTCATTTTGGAATAGAAGGTAAAATTGATGTTGAGATGGGTACATTTAGTAAGGCATATGGGGTAGTTGGAGGACTTATTGCAGGTAGTCAAGATCTAATAAATTTTGCTTATAACAAATCAAGAACCTGGCTTTTAAGCGGATCTCATCCACCCGCTGTAGCAGGTGCACAACTTGCTGCAATAGATGTTTTGGAAACAGAACCACAACATGTAAAAAATCTTTGGGAAAATACAAAATATTTTAAGAAAGAGCTTAAGTCTATGGGTTTTGATACAGGTGAAAGTGAAACACCAATTACACCTGTTATAGTTGGAGAATCAAACAAAGCAAAGGAACTTTCAAATAGATTATTTGAAGAAGGGGTTTTTGCATTGCCTATAGTATTTCCAATGGTTGCAAAGGATAAAGCAAGAATAAGAACTATGATGAATGCAGGACTAACAAAAGAAGACTTGAACTATACTCTTGAAAAATTTGAAAAATTAGGAAAGAATCTAGAAATTATATAGAATTATTTAGTCCATTTTCCTTTTTTCTTTTGACTTAAAACTCTATCAAGAATTGTTTGTTCATCTACCTCGACAAAGGATTTATCATCATCAATATGTCTTTTTAATGCAGCATCTATTGCTGCATCATCAGCTTCAACTATAACTCTTTTTTCTTTTTTTATCATTTCTTTATCATGCGAAGCTGGCTCATCCTGTTTTAATTCATCACTTTTGTTATCAGTATCTGCTTTTTTTAGAAAAACATTTTTTTCATAAGGTTTATCTGGTATCTCATTATCAGTTTGTTTAAATATAGTTGGTTCTTCTTGTTTTTCATTTTTTGGAAAATTAACAGTTGGTTTAGTATCTAAATTTTCTTCTGTTCTTTGTAGTTTTTCTTTGTTTGGAGAATAAGTTTCTATTGGAAAAAGTTGGAATGCCTCATTAATAAATTCTTTTTCCTCAATCGTAGGCATCCACACATATCCTTGGCTATCCGTAATAACATTTGGAGCATTTGAATCAAAATGAGTCCTGATTAATAATCTTCCTGTATTTTTATCTTTATAAACTTCTATTCTGATATTAATCTTATCATTTTTAGTCATTACATTCCATCCTTCCTAATTATAAAATGTATATATTATTAGAACTTATACTTTTTCTTTTAAAGGAATTTAATATTAAAGTATTCGTCCTTTAAGATCCATACATCTAGATATTATTTTTTCTTTTAATCCTACACTACTTTCAATATGAATAATTACATTTCTATCATATGATATTTCTAAAACATGGGCTTTTTCATATATCCATGATATAAATGATTGAATTTCTTGATTTAATGGTAATTCTATCTTGACTCTAACTATTTGAGGTAATGATTCATAAATTAAATCCAATAGTTTTTCAATATTATTTTGATTTTTTGCTGATATAGTAATAATTTTTTTATTTTCTGTTAAACCAAGATTAATTATGTAATTTAATCTTTCATTTAAATCCTGGTTAGAAATTAAATCTTTTTTATTTAAAGTTATAATAATTGGGGATGTAACACCGATTTCTATTAATTCTTTTAATGACACTTTTAATTTGTCAGCAATAATTTCTTTTTTTTCACTTACATCAATTATTAATACAACAACATCAGCTACTTCAATTTCTTCTAACGTTGAATGAAATGCATCAATAATATATGTAGGAAGATCTTTTATAAAACCAACAGTATCTGTTAATAAAATTGGAAGATGTTTATTGTTTATTTTACGTGTTGTTGTAGATAATGTTGAAAAAAGTTTATTTTCAACATATATATTTTCATTTGAAAGTATATTTAATAAGCTACTTTTTCCAGCATTTGTATAACCTGCTAATGAAACTAAATAAAAACCTCCAGTATGTCTATGTCGTCTTCTTACCTTTCTTTGGTTACGTATATTTTCTAATTCTTGTTTTATTTTTTTCATGTGTTTTTTTATAGTCTCATAGTAATCATCAACCTGATATTCTCCTCCTGCTAAAAATCCTGGGTGTTCTCCAGATCTTGCACGATGAATAAGCTCTCTTACAAAAGGTCTTTCATATTGAAGTTGAGCAAGTTTAACCTGTAGTTTTGCTTCTTTTTTTTCTGCTCTTTTTTCAAAAATCGCTAATATAAGTCTAATTCTATCATATACATCTATTTCAAACTTTTTTTCAAGGTTAAACCATTGAGAAGGTTTTAGTTCGCCATCAACAATAATTAAATTAATTTTTTTTTCTAAATCATCTATATACTTTTTAATTTCGTCTACTTTTCCTTTTCCAATATAACTATTAACATCGGGGTTTTCTCTATGTTGAATAAAAGAACTAACTACATTATAACCTAAGGAATCAGCTAAGTCCTTTATTTCAGAAATATTGTTATTTAATGAAATTACTATTGCATTTTCAAGAGATTCTTTCATTTCATCTTATTCCTTATGTATAGTTAGATGTATTTTAATATTAATTGACAGTATGTTTAGTAAAAAAAACTATTTGTTAATTCTTTATTGTTTGTTTCTAAAATGTCAATAAATAAAATATCTATTACTTTTAGAGTTAAATAAGATAATTCGATAAGTTTATTTAGTAGCATTGACAAATATATACATGTTAAATATTATCTAACACAATGGAGGTGAGGAGAAATTAGATTAAATCTTGTGGGGGCCTTATCTAGTAGTGAAGAAGTAAAAGAAGTTGAAAATATAGTTAAAATATTTTTTCTAGAAGAAAGAGTAATGGATTTAGTATCCAATGTTGGGACAAAAAAAGTAATTGAGAAAATTTATCCTGAATCTATAAAAAACCTAAATTACGATATCAACAACAAGGTTTTAAAATTTTTAACTGTAAAAGGACTAAACTAAAAATAAATTAAATGTGAAAAGAAAAAATCAAATCTTAATTACAATTTTCTGTTAATCTATATCAATTGTTTTGTAAATAATTTTGATTAATAATATTTTAAAAAAGGTATTCAGAAATAACACAATATTTTTTTAAAAACCTTTGTTAAACCATTTTAATGTACTATAAAAACGTTGAACCGCTGTAATATTTCCTACTATAGCAAAATAGATTAAAACCCATTCTAGAACATATAATTCAAATATAAACTCAAAATTTGCAAAATATAGTAAAATATGTTGTATAATCGGAGCAAACATCAAAAGTACAAGTCTATCGGCTCTACCAAGTAATCCTGAATAATTTCTTTTATAACCAACTGCTTGAGCCTGTGTTCCCATATAACTTGTTAAAAGTACACCAACAATTGCTAAAAATCCAATAAAATTATATCTACACCAAGGGCTTAAAGCAAGACCACCAATTATAAAAACATCAGCAAATCTATCAATCGCATGATCTAGAAAATCTCCTTTTTTTGAAATTTTATTTGCCAGTTTTGCTATCTTTCCATCTATTGCATCAAAAAACCCATTTAAAAAAACAAAAATAACTGCAATGCAAAGATAAAAATTATCCAGCTCTAATTCTGGTGAAGAAAAATAAAAAAATATACCTGAAAAAAAAGCAAGTAATAAAGAAAACCATGATAATGCATTTGGGTTTATATTTACCATATGTTTTGCAAAATAATTCAATAAAGGATCAATATCATCCCTTTTATTATTTAGAACCATTTTTTAACCTTTTTAAAAATCTTTTAATATTTCTTCCGACCAATCAATCATACCTATATTATATTTTTTGATATTACTAAATTTATTTTCAATAATTTCAATTACGGAGGAAAGAACTTCTTTTATTGATTTACCCGTTGTATCAATCTCAAATATATCTTTAGATTTATGTAAATCTATTGCTTCACATAAAATAACATCTAAAATCTCTGCTTCTAAATTTTCTTTAATTTTCTGTTTATTCCAACCTCTACTTAAAAGATTTTTTTCAAGCTGATCTGGATGACACCTGAGAAGAATTACCTTATCTACACTTTTTAATAGATGTGAAAGATGCCCTTCGATAAAAATTAATTTTTTTTGGCTATAATTTTCTTTTGCATATTTATTAAATTTTTTAATATCAACAATAAAAGAATCTCTTTTTTTATCCTTACCAATTAAAAATTTATTTTGAATTGCAACTTTATTAAAATTAACAACTTCAAATCTTCTTTCTTTTAATAATTTCGAAATAGAAGTTTTTCCAGTTCCAGGTGTACCAGTAATAGAAATAATCATAATTCTAAACTAATTTATTATATTCATAACCTCTAAATCCTTCTTTAAAGCAGAAATGTATCTCCTGGAAATCCTTACGAAATTCCTTAATATCAGCCTTTAATTTATTTGGATTTTCATTTTTAAGAAGTGCTCTTTCGAAAAACTTGGCAACTTCATCCATATCTTTTTCTTTCATACCAATTCTTGTCAGCTCAGGTGTACCAAGTCTTAAACCAGATGGATTTAATGGGTCGGTATCACCAGGTATTGTATTCATATTAGTAACAATACCTGAATCTACTAGTATTTTAGATGCTTCTTTTCCCTTACCTGGACCTATTTCAAGTAATATCTGATGAGATTTTGTAAAACCTAGTTTTTCACCAAATACCTTAAACCCTCTTTCATGTAATGATTGAGCAAAATATTTGGCATTTTTAATAGTTTGTTTCGCATATGCTTCACCAAATTCTAGATGTTCAGCAAAAGCAATTGCTTTAGCTGCAACATGATGAAGATGATAGGAAGAGGTTATTCCAGGAAAAACACCAAAACCAAGTTTTCTTAAAAAAGATTTATCTACTTCTGTTTCACCTTTGTGATTTGACAGAATCATTCCACCCTGAGGACCTGGTAACGTTTTATGTGTACTACCACTCATTACATCTGCACCTTCCCGTAATGGATCCTGAAATTGGTTACCTGCAATTAGACCTAGTACATGCGCAGCATCATAGACAAGATAAGCCCCAACATCATGGGCTGCTTCAGAAAGCTCTTTTAGGGGAGTTGGAAATAAAAATACAGATTGACCATTAAGTGCAAGTTTTGGTTTCACCTGTTTTATTAGTTTTACTGCTTGATCGATATCAATATTCATTATATGGTTATTAAATGGATATGAAACAAGGTTTATACCACGAACTCCCGCAGCACCCCATTTACCAAAAGATATATGAGCTCCATTTGCTAAATCAAGAACAACAGCTGTTTCACCTGGTTTTATAAGAGCCTTTAAAATTGCAAGATTAGCTGTAGTACCAGCTGTAGGTCTTACATCAGCATAACTTGATTTAAAAAGTTTTTTTGCAAGTTCTATTGCTTTTTCTTCAACATTATCAAAAAATTTACATCCCTCATAATATCTATTTCCCGGGGTTCCTTCTGCATATCTTCCATGAAAATCAGTAATTAACATTTCCTTACATAGAGGAGACAATATATTTTCACTTGCTATCATAGGAAGGGAATTTGCATAAAACTCATTATTCATCTGAGCTTGTTTTCTAATATATTTAGCTTCATCATACCAAGTCATAAAACTCACTTAGAAGCCGTATGACAATTCTTCATAAAAATGTAATGGAATAATACTATATTTCCAAAAACTTTCTTGATGATTTAGTTAGAATTTCAATACCATCTTTTTTTATTATAACATCATCTTCTATTCTAACACCACCATACCCAGGTATATATATACCTGGTTCAATAGTAAAAACCATATTCTCTTTTAGTTCAAGTTCACAATCACTACCAATTCTAAAATCTCCATCATGGACCGATAAACCCAGGGGATGACCTGTCGAATGAATAAATCGACCTCTATAACTTGTAGTATTTATAAAAGAGCTTACTAATTTATGGACATTACAAGCCTTTATACCTGGTTTGACTGCTTCAAAACCAATTTTTTGAGCTTCTAAAACAATTTCGTACATTTCTTTTTGTTTACCAGATGCTTTACCAAAAACAAAGGTTCTAGTAATATCAGAATTATATTTTTTAAAACATGCACCAAAGTCACATAAAACAAAATCTCCTTTTTTCAATTTATTATCTCCATGACTATAATGAGGTTCTGATGTATTTTTCCCAAAAGAAGAAATTGTTTCAAAAGCAGATTTATCAGCACCATTTTTTTGCATTAGATAATCAATCTCTGCTGCAAGTTCGTACTCTTTCATTCCTGTATATACGATATCTGGAATTTTTTTTATAACCTTATCAGAGATTTTACAGGCTTGTTTAATATATTTTATTTCAAGTTCATCTTTAATTAATCTACTTTTTTGAAAAGATTCAGAAACATCTAAAAAATTTTTTTCTGGAAATTCAAGTCTTAATTTATAAAAATCTTTATGAGATATTCCATTGAAATTCAGCCCTATATTTTTAAAAGAGGATATAGAGCTACTTAAAAACTGTTTGTATTCTTTATTATTTTTATAAAATTTAATATCTGATTTTGTATTTTTTGCTATCTCAGCCTCAAGCTCGGAAACAATTAGCGTTATATTTTCATCAGAATATAAAATAGCAATTGAACCTTCAAAAAGCCCTTTATTTAATCCTGTTACATAAAAAAAATTTTTATCTATAAAAGGTCCGATTGAATTTTTTATTAAAATACAATCTACTTTATTTTTTGAGTTAGCAAAAATATTTTTAATTCTATTATTCAAACTCATACCACCAAACATTTTGAATATTTTGATAGAGTAAAATAAATTGATTAAAAAAGAATAATTTGGATTTAATTAAATATATAGAAATTACTTGTATTCTCTTATTAAACTGTGCAATTGATGCAAATCACTTTTTATTGTATCAACCTGTTTCATCTTTTCATTTTCGAAATTCTTAAGAATATCTGGCAATCCTTTGGTTAATTTATATATGTGAACAGGTCTACCTTTACCTTTCTTCTTAAGATCCCTTTTTTTTGCCCAACCTCTTCTTCTTAATTCCTGCATTGCAACGCTAACTTCAGGTTGTCGGAGATCTGCACCCTGCTCAACATCAGCGGATTTACATTCATCAACTTGTGAGATATACATTAATGTTTTAGCAAGATTTTTCGGCATACCTAAATCAGTGAATAATTGAACAGCTTTGTCATCCTTTTCATCCAATACAAATGAATTTTTTCGCTTCATATTCTCCTCTTTTTTGTAAATCATTTGAGAGTATTTATATTTTTCCTATTTTTTCAAATCCAGATAGATTTTTATTATTTATATTTTTTATAATAATGGTACTTTCACTTAGCATTTTTTTGGCTAAATCGTCTGGATAATCACCTGAATATCTAATTTCTTTTACACCAGCATTAATCAACATTTTAACACAAACAATACAAGGCGTGTTTGTACAATATAAAACGGAGTCTTTTATAGAAATGCCAAAAACTGCAGCTTGAATTATTGCATTTTGCTCAGCATGAAGCCCTCTACATAGTTCATGTCTTTCACCGGAAGGAACATCCATATCATCTCTTAAACAACCTACCTCCGAACAATGTTTAATGCCTTTAGGTGCACCATTGTATCCAGTGCTAAGTATGTGTTTATCTTTCACAAGAATCGCTCCAACTTTTCTTCTTTTACATGTACTTCTTTTAGAAACAATGTAAGCCATCTCCATAAAATATTCATCGTAAGAAGGTCTTTGCTCTCCCATAAAAATCATTTGATAATTGATGTTGTATATAATAAAATTATGATTTTATGAATCGGCACTATTAAAAATATCAATTATATATCTATATTAGATTTTCATAAAAATTGGAGGGTTGTGAATGTCTCATAAATATGGTATTTATCAATCTACATCAAAAAGTTGTATTTTTTATAAACAAGATGAAGATGGCAAACAATCTACTTTTAATATTTTTGTTACACAACAAAAAGAAAAAGAAGGAAAAGACTTAATTTTTGCTTTTATTGATAATGAACAGTTGAAAAAAGAAAATTGGATTACCACAAAAGATGCAGATATAAAGGATATAATAGATGCATTTAATGGATGGGCGGAAGATGCACCTTTACTTTTTGAAATAGAGGCGCAAAAAAGTATGGGGGAATGTCTTTCTTCAATATTAAAAAAATTATAAAATAAATAATTATTTTTTTAATTTAATTTCAAATTCTTCAAGATCTTTTGGAACAATAGAATTTTTAAAAACCTTACATGCTTCATTTTCCAAAATCTTATTATCCAAATATCTAGGACTGATATGAACTAAATATAATTTCTCAACATCTGCTTTTTTAGCAATTTCAGCAGCTTCAAGCACAGTTGCATGACCATACTCACCCGATATTTCTTTAAGATCTGAATCAAATGTTGCTTCATGAATCAAAACATCTGCTTTTTTTGAAAAATCTATCATTTCATCAAGAGGTCTAGTATCACCAGAAATAACTATCTTTCGTCCTTTTCTAGATGGACCTAGAACCATATTGGGATTTATTTTTCTTCCATCTTTTAAAATGATAGTTTGTCCATGTTGAAGTTTACTAAATAATGGCCCTTCAGGAATACCCAGTTTTAGTGCTTTTGGTTTATTAAATTTTCCAGGTCGCATTTTCTCTTCAAGGCAATATGCAAGGGTTGGAACACCATGTTTTACTTTCAAAGTTTTAATAAAATAATCCCCAAAATCAATTTCATCATTTTCATTCAGCTCATGAGAAATAATTTCATAATTTGGTTTAAAATAACCAAGTGATAAAAGTTGATCTGTAAGTTTTATCATTCCTTTAGGCCCATATATATGTAATGGAATTTCTCTATCATTTAACTGCATTGTTTGAACAAGACCAGGGATACCTAAAAAATGATCACCATGAAAATGTGTAATAAAGATTTTAGAAATCTGCATATAACTATGTTTTGATCTTTGAAATTGTCTTTGGGTACCCTCACCACAATCAAAAAGTAAAATTTCGCTTCCACGTTTTAAAGCAATAGAGGTTACATTTCTTTTAATTGTTGGCCAACTTCCACCAGTACCAAGAAATAATATATTCAACTGAGTCATCTAATAAAAGGGAATAAACACTATAGTAAAAGCATTTTGGTTATTTCTGATATACAACAAAATATCGTGTTAAACTTCTATGAACTCTAAACTCATATTTTTGAATTAATGATAAATAATTTTCTCCCTGGGCGATTCTTTCTTTATTTGATAAACCTATAACTGCTTTTCTTTTTTCTTTTAAAACTTTAGATATATTTTCAAAAGCACGTTCATATAAATTTTTTATATCTTCTCCTTTTGTGGTTGTTGATTTCCCATAAGGTAAATCAGTTACAACTGCATCAACAAAATTTATTTTATCTCTAATAACTCCTACATCACAACAAATTAATTCATAGTTTTTCAAACCATAAAACTCAAGAGTTTTTTTACAACCCTCAATCATTTTTTTTTCTACATCACTACCTATTAATTTTACTCCAATTAGACCTGCTTCAATTAAAATCCCACCAGTTCCACAGAAAGGATCAAGTAAGGTTTCATTTTTTCTAACCTCCGAAAGATTAACTAAAGCTCTTGCTAACTTTGGATGCAATGAAATTGGTGAAAAAAAAGGTCTATGCTGGACTTTTCTTTTTTCAAATTGGACTCTATTAATTTCAGCTTTTTTTAAACCGACATAGATTTTTTTATTAGTTATTAATACACGTAATTCATTATCTGGATTTGTTAAATCTACTTTTTTATTTTTTGTATAAATATCACCAAGATCATTAATAATTTTTCTTGAATTGATTGTTTTTGATCTATTTTTACATATGATTGCTATTGATCCTTTTTTTTTTAAAGGATTAATTTCTGCTTTTTGTTTTATTATCTCTTTTGTTAAACAAAAAAACAAAATTTGATCAATAAAAAAAGTCATAGACAATCTATTTGCTAATTTTTTTATTTTATCCATTGACATATTAGTATCTATAACAAAAGCATCCTCGTTTGAATCAACAACATTATATATTATATCTTCTGATTGCAAGCAAGATCTTATTTCCGATTCTGGAAGTAATTTATGCTCTTTTGATAGTTCAAATAAAATATTCATATTTTTTACTCTATACTATTTTCTATTATATTTTAAAATTTAAATTTCAAGCGATGTTTAAATCAACCTTCATCATCTACTATAGGATGATACTGTGTAGCATCATAATATTTTCTAATTAAATGATGAAGAGTCAACTCTCCAATTATTATTTTATTTTCCAAAACAGGAATCCTTCTTAATTTATATCTAGTCATTTTATTTAAAGCATCAATTATTTTTTCATCTGGTTTGCAGGTAATCACCTTTGTAGTCATTATATCTCCTGCATTTTTTGCAGTTCCATATTCAATAGAACGAATATCAGGCATACCAAAAACATATGCTGGAAAACGTTTTGGAGCAAGAATAGAAAGAACGTCATGCTCTGTAATAATCCCAACAAGTTCATTACTTTCCTTACTTTTAACAACCCATATATGATGTCTACCACTTAATATACTTAATACATGATGAATATCTTGATCTTTTTCAACTATTGGTAAATCCCATACACGTTTATCCATTAACTGTTTAACACTCAATTCATAAAAATCTTTTACTAATTTTTTTTCTTTAACCATACAAATTTAGTATAAAACTTAAGTTATATTTAAAAAACTATCTATTTTTCAAAATTATTTTTTTATTCTTCTTTAAAGAAATATTTTATTAAAAATGGTGTAATAAACGTAGTTATAATAGTTAACAAAACAGCAATTGCTAAAAGTTGATGTTCCACTCTATTAGAAGATAAAAAATTATGAGAAATTGCAGTACTAACAATAATTAAAGCAACTTCCATTCTAGGAATCATACCAATTCCTACTTGTAAAGCCAGTTTTGTTTTCATCCCAGCTATTTTTGCCCCAATTCCACAACCAAAAATCTTACCGAGTATACCAACAAAAATTACCAAAATAGCAACTAATATGATATCAACAAATGAAGAAATATCTCTGATAAGACCTTCAGATAATCTAGCTCCAATCCAAACAAAAAATAATGGAATAAAAAACCCATATCCAATTGTTTTTATGTCATCTATGATTCTTCTGGACTTAATAGTATGGCCGATTAAAATACCAGCAACAAATGCACCAACAATACCTGCAATTCCAAACCTATCTGCAAAAAATGAAATAAGTAGGAATATTGCTAACGAAAAACTTAAAAATGCTTTAGGCAGATGCATTTTTTCTCCAAGGTGCAAAATCCTATTTATAACCTTTAATCCTAAATATAAAAATATTAAAAAGAAAATAATTATTTTTAAGCCCATAAATAAAAAAGAGTCAGTACCTAAGAAAAATGCAAGTAACATTATACCTATAACATCGTCTATAACTGCCCCACCTAATATTGTTGCCCCAACATCAGAATCAAGAACATGAAGATCCAGTAATGTTCTAACTGTTATACCAACCGACGTAGCTGTTAAAATTAAACCAATAACAATACTGTCTTGCATGGGAAAACCAAAAAAAATACCAACTAATATGCCCAAAATAAAAGGTAAAATTACTCCACCAATTGCTGATAATGAAGCAATTTTCCCTGTTTTTTTTAATTTAGGTAAACTTGTTTCCAATCCAGAAATAAAAAGTAAAAAAAGTATGCCAATCATAGCTAAAATTTCAAATTCATAAGAAGTATAATTCAAATCAGATATAATTAAATCGATATTTAAAAAAGAAAAATTATTTCCAGAAAAAACAAAAAAACCAATAAAACCAAGTATAATACCTGTTATTATCTCACCAATAACAATTGGTTGCTTTATTTTATCAAAAATATAACCTAAAATTCTTGTGGATAATAAAGCTAAAGCCACTAATAAAATTATATCATATATCGTTAAAATCAACCTTCTAAATTTTAAATTTATAATTAATAATTAATTCTCTATGTTTTATCTTTATTTTTATCTTTTTTCTTGATTTTTTCATTAACTTTATTTTTTATATCATCAAAGCCTTCAAACCATTTATCAACATTATTTTCATCTATTTCCCCAGTAAGTTTATCAATTTCATATCTAATATCATCATTTCCTTCAAACCAATCATTTTCATCTTTTTTTAATTTTCTCTTATTAATTATTTTATCAGGTTCATCCTCAATAGTTTTAACTGGTATAATTTCTTTTTCTTTATTTGGTCGAGTTATTCTGATTTCTTCAATTTTCACATCTTGATTTTGTTGTGATCTTATAACATTTCTTGAATAATATTGTTTGTCTAAAGGTTCTTTATCTGCATTTGTTGATATCTTAACTTCCGCATTAAGATTATGGTTTTTTATATTTTGTTGATTAATTGTTTCTTTTAACCTGTTATGAGCAGATAATTTTTGCCTAAAATTAACAAAAATTATAGCAGAAATTAAAAGTATAACTCCTATAAATATCGGAATATATTGATTTTTTAATATCGAATCCCACAAAGAGGGTTGAACATTTACAGAAAAGATCTGAGTGACGTAATCGTATCCTTCCTTTTGTGCAATTATTAAAAAATTTTCTTTGTTTTCCGGTGCTTTTAAGATTGCAAATCCTTTTTCATCTGTTATTGAAGATGGTTCTTCAGAGTTTTGAATATAAACCTCAACATCAGATACAATATTATTATTTTCATCAATGATTTGCACAGAAAATTTTTTACCAGCATCTACAATATAATCATTATGTAAAATTTCTAATTTAATATTATTTACATCAATTATTGTTATATTTTTATATGCTGTTATATACCCTTCTTTTGATGCTTTTAAGGTAAATATTTCATTTTGTGACACAGTAGGCGCTTTAATAGTTACTTCAAGATCTTCGTTGATATAATATACTATTTGATTAAATTCAATTTCTACGTCAGATAAATAAGGTGTTTCTATATCCTCTATATTTATAAATTCTGGATCTAAAACACTTATAGAAAAATTTTTTTCTTCATAAATCTCATCTTCTGTAATAATTTCCATCAATTTTCCAGAATCACCTATTACATTTATATTTATCAAATAAGCTGAAGTTAAAAATATTACAAATAAGAATAGAATAATTTTATAATACATAATAGTTAGTTTTTGCATTAATCACCTTTTATCTTAGAGTGCTTATTCCAAAATGTTTTATCGCATATTTATGTTTTGTTTATTAAATTAGATAAATTTTTGTTAAAAATCTATAATTTTTCCCTTTTTTTAAAAATTAATTTATTATCAAAATATTTATTAAATAATAAATATATTAAAGTTTTCAATTTAGAACTCAAATTAATCAAAAATAGATAATTATTGTAAACAAAGATTTATATATAAAAATCCCAAAATAGACTATATAGGTGAGAAAACAGTATGCTATTAAATCTCAAATTTAAAACATGCCTAATCACTTTCATTTTATTATTTAGCTCTCTTTCAATTTTTATAATATCACCTATAAATGTTAAAGCTGAAGACAGTTTAGGAGAAACTCTTTATTTTACAAAATATAATGTATCAATGGATTTTGAAGAATATCCTGAAATGTCAATAGTCCCGCCAGAGGGAAAAAATTATTCTTCTTTCCCACCTAGTATAAAAAATCCAGAAGAATGGTTGGAATGGTTTGGATTATGGATTGCATCAAGAACTTTAGATTTAGAAGAATATCTTGGAATGAGTGAAGACGAGATACAAGAATTGTTAGATGAATTAGGTATAACACTTGATGAGTTGCTTGAATTTTTTGAGTTATTTAATCCTTTTGAAATGAATGAAATCTATATTTATAAAGGAGATAAAAAACATGTCAGTGGAGATGTGATTTTCGATTTATATTTTTCATCAAATTTACCTTCTAAACTAATTTTTAAAGATGAAGTAAAAGTTGGATTTTATATTAATGGTGTTCAACAAGGAAATGATACAATTGCAACAATTAATTCAAAATTATTTCAAGATAAAATACAACAGCAGATTATTATTTTAGAAAATTTAGAATTTGATTTAGAAAATGATGATGAATTACTTTTTTCAATAGAGCTGATGCCAGGAAACAAACCTATTGGTTCTTTAATTGGAACTACAGATATAGAAACTATTATTGAAACGGTAGATTCAATTGCTGATGTTTTAATAAATCAAAGCATAATCCCAAGCTTAAATAATTTTGGTGAGGCATTAAAAGAAATTATTAATTTAAGTCAGGAAGAAGGTTTTAGTTTTTCTACAGAGGACCTAGCTGATCTTGCAAATGCTGTTAGATCTTCCTCTTTTATTTATAATTCAGCCACATATAAATCATCAGTTACTATTCCAACAGAGATATCTGAGGAAGAAAATATTGTTACGTATTTTCTTCATGAAGGTGGGGAATTAACAGAAGAAAAACCAACCAAAGAAAAAAATTCAAAAGCAGATTTAAAACAATTAACAAAGTGGACTGGTCCCAGTCTTACAAGAAGTAAAATACTTAAAGAAGCTACCGCAACTTTATACATATCTTACAGAGATCTGATAAGAATTTTGAATTTAGGTAAAACAAAAATTACTGCAACCTTAAAATATAGTGATACAGTAATTAGTACATCTGAAGTTAGTCTTAAAAAAACAACTATTTTGAAAAAACTTTTACGACCTATTTCACAAGCTGATTTCGAATTTGAATTTGATCCTGTAGAAATTGATCATGATAATACTTTAGTATTAGAGGTATCTGTTGCTAGTGGAACAAAGTTTCGGTTATTAGGTTTGTATAGAGATGTCAAATTGATTTATGATTCAATTAACTATCCCTCTAATATTTTATTAAAATTTGACGAAACAAGTAACATAAAATCCGTATTAAAAACTGAGAGGAATCAAAAAATTATTACTGGTGGAAGTGTTGAGCATATATTAAATATTACGAGTAAGTTTGATGATACAATAACATTTTATTATAAAATAAGAAATATAGAAGGAGAATGGGATATCGAAACTCCTAATCCTATAAGCATTACTCCAGATCAATATATTATAGCGCATATTTTTGTTAATCATACAGATGAAACAATTGATGCTTACAATAGAGATTTAATTGATTTTTCTATCCTTCCAACCGGCAAAACAGGACGAGCTAAGGAAGATGTAAAAATCGAGGTATCTGAAGATGCAATAGAATATGATGCAGATATAATTGCCCCATCTGGTAAAGAGATAAAACATGGAACAAGTGGTACTTACACTTATATTATTACAAATAATAATACTGGTTTATGGCCAGATAGCTATGAAATAGAGGCTTACTCAAACCATAACTGGCCAGTAGAGCTAATCTATGATGAAGATAAATTATATGATGTCGAGGTTGGTCAAGAATTAAAGGTCCAGATAAAGTTGTTTGTTCCAGCATACACTGATATATGTAATGACCTGTTAACATTAAAAATAATCTCATTAGAAAGTATAGATCATGATAAAGAAAAAATTATTTATATCAATATCACAACAAATGTTATATTACCAAATATTTTAGAACACATTTATAATTTATTTGAATCTGCATCAAAATCTCTTGATTTAGATAGTGTACTTGGTGACTACTCAGGATGGTTCTTAATATTCATAACAATATTTTTATTGTTGTTCTTTTTAGCAATTATAATGTTTTTTATCAGAATAAAATACGTGGATATTATCTGTGTTGATCGTATAAAAGAAATTGAACCAGATGAAATTGCAGAATTTGATATAGAAATTCGCAATCCCTTTAGACAGAAGTTAACATATGAATTAAGCGCAAATGTTAATTCTTCATCTGAAAGATGGGATGTTTTTATTGATAAAACAACAATAAACTTAGAGCCTAAAGAATCAGAAGAAGTTAAATTGATTGTTAAACCCACAGATTTTGTAAGATCTGGTGATTGGATAGAAACTAAAATAGAAGTAAAAACAGTTGAAAAACAAAAAGTAACTAAAATATCAACTATAGCTATACTTGGAGATATAAAACCGAAACTTGGAATTTGCCAAGTAGTTAATTGGCCAAAAAAATTCAATAAAGATGATTTAATAAAAACATCATTTAGAGTAGAAAACAAAGGAAAGGTATCTGCAAACAATGTTTCTGTTATTTTATATTTAAATGGTAAGGAAAAGAATAAAGTAGAGGATATTACTATTCCTCGTGGTGGATACGCTGATATTGAAATGCCCTGGATAGCTGAAAAAGGAAAAAACGAGATTAATATAGTAGTTAAGTAATTCGGCGTATTTAAAAATTGTTAGATACCTACAACAGTGTTTCTTATGAAAAAAAAAACATACAAAAAAAAGGAAGATGAGCAATTAAAAGATTCAGAGAAAAAATACCAGTCTTATATTCAAAAACGTAATGAACTAAATGACATGGCTAAAGTGATTCGCAATGAAAGGGATATGATTAACTCAAAACGTAAAGAATTTAAGGAACAAATCGACAAGACAAAAAAAGAGCGGGATGAATTTGTTAAAAATATGAAGCATCATAAGCAGATACGTAATAAACTCCAAGAGGAAGCAAAAAAGTTAATTGAAGCTAAACGAAAAAAGAAAGGAGAGGTTTTTAGAAATCTTCCATTACGTGTCGAAGAGCTCAAAGCGGATTATCAAATGTTGGAATACAAACAAGAAACAGTTCCAATGTCATCATCAGAGGAAAATGAGTTAATCGAAAAAATTCGTGAAAAAAGAAAAGAATATGAGCGCACAAAAAAGCAAATGGAAAAACAAGAATTAGTCGAAATTGATATTTCTGATAAAGATAAAGCAATTGACGAACTATTTAAAAAAGCAGACGAAGAACACAAACATGTTCAGAAATTCTATAAAGAAAGCCAAAAATTACATGAAAAATTCATCAAACTTGTAAATGAAATGTCAGTGTCCATTGCTGAGGCAAACAAGAAACATGAAGAATATTTAAAAATCAGAGAAGAAGCTCAGAAAACACATGAAAAAGCCTTTGAGATGAGATCAAAAATAATGGCTATTAAGGGAGAAAAACGAAAACTAAGAGATGAAGCTAAAAAAGCTCTAATGGAACAAAATATAAATGCTCGTAAAGCTGTAATGGATGAAAAAAAATTAGATGAAATTGCTGATAAATCGGTAGAATCATTAAAAAAAGGGCAAAAAATTACATTATAATTTAATAAAACAAGTTAAAATTAGTTAAATTTATATATATATCATGTTCTAATAATGATTGATATGAGAATTTCTAGAAAAAATTGGGTTATTTTAATAGTTGCATTACTTATTTTATTATCTTTATATTCAGTTATAACAAGACCTAACTGCGGGGAGTTAGTTGCAACAGTAATTGATAAGGGTAATCAAAAAGATGATAATTTAAATGATGACCAAGAAAATAATTCATCTGGTAATGGAGACCAAGAATTTACTCATACTGTATTTATAGAAGAAGGAACTGCTACTTGGTGTGAAAACTGTCCAGATGCATCAGGTATTTTATACGATTTATATCATTCAGGTAACTACAATTTTTACTATGTTAGTATGATTGAAGATATGAATAGCGTCGCCAACAGCCGACTTTATGATAATTACAATATCTATGGTTTTCCTACGGTATATATAGATGGAGGTTACAAAATATTTGTAGGTGGAGGTGACAAAAGATCTGCTTATGAATCAGCTATAAAAGAAGCCCAACTAAGAACAGTTCCTAAAATAAAAATAACTATAAAAGCTCAATATGATAATTCTACTGATGAAATAATTACAGAGATTTTTATAGAAAACAATGAAAGTAAAACATATAATGGTTATTTAAAAGTATATTTAACAGAGATAATCTCAAGATGGGTTAATACCTATAAATCATTTGATGGCAGTACTAAACCATATCATTTTGGTTTTATTGATTTTATAATAGAAAAAGAAATTACTTTAAGCAATAACTCAAATACAACTTTTTCAGATAGAAAAAAGCTTACAGATTTTGCTGTTAAAAATCTAGTACCAGAAGAATTAATGCTTTTTGCTGTTGTTTTTAATTCTGAGTCTGTTATTAAGTATTCAAATCCACCTGATGGGAATGAATTTAATGCATATTATGCAGATGCTGCTAATGCAACAAAACTCATTCAAGGGGGTAACCTACCGCCCACAGTTGGTATGAGTTTACCAGAAGTAGGGAAGTTACACTTATTTGGTAAACCTATTTTAAAAACTCTATTTAAACGCACTGTATTAATTGGAAAAACAACAATTATTGCTACAGCAGAGGATGACCTTGGAATCAAAAAAGTGGAGTTCTATATAGATGGTCAGTTAAAATTTACAGATGAACAAGAGCCTTATGAATATAGCTTTAATAAAGTTAAACTTATTAAACGTTTAATTCGTCAACATACATTAAAAATAATTGCATACGATGTTGATGATAAAAAGGCAATTGTAGAAATAAAAGTATTAACAGTTTTAATTTAATGGAATTTTTCATAAATAGAGTTTAACATTATGTATCTACAGATATTCTTCTGCTATTCATGTTTGCTATAGCATTTCTAACTAAAACAAGAAAAACAGGGTATATTCCTAGATTTAAACATCTAATTACTCTTTTTAATGTATTTGGAGTTGAATAATAATTTTTATATAATGTTTTAACACCATTTAATAATTCTTCAGCAGTCATATTTTTTGGTTCAAAAACAACGCTTTTCATAGTATATTTTGA
>Ga0209536_100003321_pt1 | contig 25900 bp, 19 predicted proteins | sample DeeMarSeWOR28_12_FD_187461 | JGI IMG/M metagenome (GOLD analysis project Ga0209536, IMG submission 187461) | Marine sediment microbial communities from White Oak River estuary, North Carolina - WOR-2-8_12 (SPAdes) (version 2) | ecosystem: Environmental > Aquatic > Marine > Intertidal zone >...
CTGTGTTGGGTGGGGAACAAGTTTCCGAGCTGGGATATACGTTTGTATTGTTTCCCGTAATGCTCAATGGATTGTTATTGTTCGCTGCTGTGTTGTTGTTGAATAATATGGTGCCCGGCAGGCGCTATCCTTCCAGAAACCTGCGCCAGCGGGAGGAGGGTAACAGTGATTTCTGGACAACGCTATCACATGGTATAAGCAGCCAGGATTTGCGCTCGGCGATCAAATCATTGAATGAGTTTGTGGACATCACCGAAGAGCAACTCGACAAATTATATCAAGCCACTATTATCCAGATGCGTAAACGGCAATTGGGTGATATCCACTGTGAACACGTTATGTCGAAAGATGTGGTCTGTGTTAAAGAAAGCACACCTTTGTCGCAGGTATGGGAAATTCTGCAACGCCATCATTTTAAAGCGGTACCGGTATTGGACCATAAAAATCGTGTGTGTGGAATTATTACCCAATCAGATCTAGCCAACTTGTTCATGACTAAAATGCGGCCAGAGTCAAGCGGCAATACTCATATTAAAAAAACCAGCAACGACACCGCTGAAATCCTTGTGGACTATTTCAATGTAACGCCCGTTGGAGTCGTCATGAGTGCACCCGCGACTACAATAGACTCGAGGCGCCATATTGTGGAGGCGATCCCCATTTTTGTAGAGCGTAAAATTCACCATATACCGGTAGTTGACGCCAACCGAGTAATAGCGGGCATACTCACCAGAACCGATTTGTTGACGCTGTTAGAAAACAGTAATAATCGCATTGGATAATTCCTCAATTAATACCCCCATAGAAACAACGACATAAGTAATAAAAGGTGCTATTTGGCGGTTGCCTTCAGTATAATGGTGGCCCGCCGGCCAGTGCAGCCGGGAAAAATATTTCATACCGATGTCTTTTATATTTTGGAAATAGAGCAGAATAATGATTGAAAACTATCGCAAACACGTCGCAGAACGCCAAGCCCAAGGCTTACCACCATTATCTCTGAATGCCCAGCAAGTTGCTGAATTAGTGGAGCTTTTAAAAAATCCACCTGCGGGTGAAGAGCAATTCTTAGTGGATTTGTTGATCCATCGGGTGCCGCCGGGTGTGGATCAAGCAGCGTATGTGAAAGCGGGTTTCCTGACTGCCGTAGCCAAAGGGCAGGTCCAATGCCCGCTAATTGACAGCGCAAAGGCCACCGAGTTATTGGGCACTATGTTAGGTGGTTACAACATCGCGCCATTGATCGACTTGTTGGATGATGAAACGTTGGCACCCATTGCCGCCGATGCGTTGGCAAAAACACTGTTAATTTTCGATGCTTACCACGACGTAATCGAAAAAACCAAATCCAACGCCCACGCCAAACGCGTTGTGGACTCCTGGGCCAATGCCGAATGGTTTACCAACCGCGAACCTCTGGCCGAAGCTATTACGGTAACAGTCTTTAAAGTACCTGGTGAAACCAATACCGATGATTTGTCGCCTGCCTCGGAAGCCTGGAGCCGTCCGGATATTCCATTGCACGCTAAAAGCATGTTAATGAACAAAATGCCCAATGCCATCGAACAAATCGCCGAACTACGCAAAAAAGGCCATCCTTTGGCCTATGTGGGTGATGTGGTGGGAACCGGTTCGTCGCGCAAATCCGCTATCAACTCCGTTTTATGGCATATGGGTAGAGAAATCCCTTTCGTACCCAACAAACATCAAGGTGGTGTGGTATTGGGTGGCAAAATTGCACCCATCTTTTTTAACACCGCAGAAGATTCCGGAGCATTACCGATCGAGTGCGATGTTAGCAAGCTGAATAGTGGGGACGTCATTACCATCAAACCCTATGAAGGTAAAATTCTCAGCGAGTCGGGCGAAGAGTTGGCCAGTTTTGACTTGAAACCGACTACCATGCCTGATGAGGTGCGCTCCGGTGGCCGTATACCGCTGATCATAGGCCGCTCATTGACGGATAAAACCCGTGAAACTTTGAGTTTACCGGCTTCGGATGTTTTCCTTCGTCCGGTGGAGCCTAAAGACACTGGTAAAGGTTATACGCTGGCGCAAAAAATGGTGGGTAGAGCTTGCGGAGTGGAGGGTATTCGTCCGGGCACTTATTGCGAACCGCGCATGACCACCGTTGGTTCGCAAGATACGACGGGCGCGATGACCCGGGATGAATTGAAAGAACTGGCCTGCCTGGGATTTTCCGCCGATTTAGTGATGCAAAGCTTTTGTCATACCGCCGCCTATCCCAAACCGGTGGACATCACGCTGCAGCACGAATTGCCGGAATTCATTCAGACCCGCGGTGGTGTGTCGCTACGTCCCGGCGATGGCGTAATTCATTCCTGGCTCAATCGCATGTTACTACCCGATACCGTAGGCACTGGTGGCGATTCACACACGCGTTTTCCCATCGGCATCAGTTTTCCCGCCGGCTCGGGACTGGTGGCGTTTGCCGCGGCGCTGGGTGTGATGCCACTGGATATGCCTGAATCGATATTGGTGCGCTTTAAAGGCGAAATGCAACCGGGTATAACCTTGAGGGACCTGGTCAATGCCATTCCCTACGTAGCCATACAAAAAGGTTTGCTAACGGTGGCTAAAGAGGGCAAGAAAAATGTGTTTTCAGGTCGCATACTTGAAATTGAGGGCCTGCCGGATCTCAAAGTGGAGCAAGCGTTTGAATTTTCCGACGCCTCGGCGGAGCGCTCCGCCGGAGGTTGTACGGTGCGGCTGAATAAAGAACCTATTATTGAGTACCTGCAGTCCAATATCACTTTGCTGAAGTGGATGATCGCCATGGAGTACGGTGACAAACGCACCTTGCAGCGTCGTATCGACGCCATGCAGGCCTGGGTGGACAATCCTGTGTTGCTGGAAGCCGATGCCGATGCTGAATACGCCGAGATCATCGAAATCGACTTAAACGAAATAAAAGAGCCCCTACTAGCTTGTCCCAATGATCCTGATGACATCAAACCATTATCCGAAGTAGCCGGTGATCATGTGGACGAAGTGTTTGTTGGCTCCTGCATGACAAACATCGGCCATTATCGCGCAGCGGGTAAAGTCTTGGAGGCTAATCCCGGGGCCGTGCCTACGCGCATGTGGATAGTGCCGCCCACTAAAATGGATGCACATCAATTGATGGAAGAGGGATATTACAATATCTATGGCAAAGCCGGCGCCCGTACCGAAGTGCCCGGATGTTCCTTGTGTATGGGTAACCAAGCGAGGGTGGCGGATGGGGCGACAGTGGTTTCCACTTCCACTCGTAATTTTCCCAACCGTATGGGTAAAGACGCCAACGTCTACTTGGCTTCGGCGGAGTTGTCCGCTGTGGCAGCGGTGATGGGAAAAATTCCCTCGGTAGCCGAATATATGGAGCGAGTCAAGAGTATAGAGCCCTTAGCGGCTGATATATATCGCTATTTGAATTTTAACCAATTGGAAGAATACCAGTCGATTGCTGATACCGTAGCAGCATAACATCACAGCTAAAATCCACCTATGTGAAAAGCCGGGGATTGTTTTTCGTTTGTTCTCTGGAAATCGATTCCCGGCCACTTCCATGACCTATGTAGGAGTGTGATTCACTACTGCATAGGGAAAGCCTTGAAATACCTTGCGCAACATCCTGTTTCCACTGAAAAAACGTTTTTCCGAAAGCAGCGCAATGTCGGATGACGCATAAAAAAAATCAACTATACTATTCTCATTAATCTTATCCGGCACAAAGCCAAATCACAAAACATGGTTCGGCCCCACAGGTTGATACTGGAGGCGATGGTGATATGGAAGACAACGACGTCTTAAAATCTCATGCCGCTAAAGACTTGTCTCAGCGTGCACGGGACGGGACTGTCTATTACCTGGTAATTTTTACAATCATCGCTTTACTTACACCATATCTATCTGAACATCCCCAACTGATGACGGCCATGGGATTGGTAATTCTGATCAGTACTGTCATTCGCGCTGCGTGTGTTTGGATGTTTGACAGGTTCTACCAGAGAAATCCTCAATATTGGGAGAGGGCGTTCATCGCAGGCATTCTCAGCCAGTCATTTGCTTGGAGCATAATCACTGTGATGTCCATGTATTATTATGGTTGGCATTGGACCACTATGGTGACGTGTTTGAGTGCAGCTGCGTTTTCCGCAGCAGCCATTACATCTTTTTCGATACACTATCGAGCCACATTGGCCTACTTGATGATTATGTTTATTCCTATGCTGGTAATGACTGTCGTTATAAATACTCAGCAATCGTTAACTGCGACTTTTCTGTTTGTCACATACTTCGTATTTTTGATGCGTAACGCCAAGCGGCTCAATGAAGAATATTGGATCGGCCTGCGCAATACACATCTGTTGGATGAAAGAGCAAGGGAGCTAGCGGCAAAAAACGCCGAGTTGGAATCTTTCGCTTATTCGGTTTCCCATGATTTGCGCTCGCCACTCCGTAGTTTGGACGGTTTTAGCCGTTTGTTGCTAGAGGACGCCAGTGAAAAGCTCAATAACCAAGAGAAGGACTATTTGCAAAGAATCTATAAAGCTGCGCAACGCATGGGACAAATTATCGATGACTTACTGCAACTTTCCCGAATCAACCGTGTGAACTTTACACCGCAACAAGTGAATTTATCAAACCTGGTTAAGTCCAGTTTTGATAAGCTTCAACAAATCGAGCCACAACGTGATGTGGAAATCGAAATAGAACCGGATATTCAGGTGAGAGGGGATGCATCTTTGCTGGATATAGCGCTACAGAATTTGGTTAATAATTCGTGGAAATACACCAGTAAAAATCCTCATTCGAAAATCCGGTTCGGCACTGCCACAGTGGACGGAAAACAGGCGTATTATATAAAGGATAATGGGGTTGGATTTGATACCCGTTATTCGGAAAAGTTGTTCGGCCCGTTTCAGCGCTTACATGGAATTGATGAGTTTCCGGGTACCGGCATAGGTCTAGCAACAGTAAAGCGTATCGTTGATCGGCATGGCGGTCAGGTTTGGGCAAACAGCAAGCTGGACAAAGGAACTACGTTTTACTTCACACTTGGTCAATCGATATTAGAAAGCGCGCAAAGTATCGATGGCTGAAGATATGAAAACATTTACTTCTTTCTGGTGGTTAGGTTCGGCCGGTTTGGTTGGATTTAGCCGCAAGCATGATTGTTGCTATTTGTTATAAGTCGGCACATAAAAAGCGTGACATAGGGTAAAGCCACGCTTTTTTGTTTGCTTTTCTGAAGCAGTGGATCAGTGCAATGTCCTGGGATTCTCCTTGACAATCTTATCCGCTTCATCGACAAAAATTTTGCGTTTAAACATAATCTGCCAACGTGAACCCCCGCATTGATCCCATAATACCGCGGAGCGCATGGCGGCAAGCAGCAAGGCACGTATTTTGTTGGCGTTATCCGGATTCGATAAGTGGTTGTGCTCACCGTTGACCATTATCCGGGGACGCAAGGTGCTTATGGTTTCGCTATACACATTAGCTAAGCTGGCGATGACATTGTCGTGGGTGGTGGAAAAGTGTTCGGCTTGCCCCTGGGCGCGCTCTATACCTTCTGTGATTTTTTTTAATAATTCGGGTTCTTTGACCAGTTTGCGTTCCAGAACCATAACGCTAATAGCGTATTTAGTGACTTCAATATCCTTCTTTTTCTGAGCAGGGGACGCGCCACCGGCGCCTAGCTGGTTTAACACTGTTTTACACCCGCTCAGTACGTTGTGTATACCACCATACACGTCTTCTGGGGTGGGGGCGTCGATTTTAAAAATAGATTTAATACTAGCAGCGAAAACTTCTTGATCTACCATCCCGGTGCGCGCAATTTGCTGCACTAATCGAGCGGCTTGGAAAATACCGGCTAAGGCAATGGTTTTATCACGATAGGTGTACGACAAGTGCAATCTCCCTGGTATGTGCTCAGTTGGTTATTAGTGGCTACATAATGTCAGTATGCAGTACTATCAATGATGCCTCCACCTAAACACTCTTCGGCTTGATAAAATACCACCGATTGGCCCGGCGTCACGGCGCGTTGTGGTGCATCAAATATCACTTCGCATTCATTGTCATCAAGCCGGATGATTCGGCAAGCTTGATCAGTTTGACGATAACGGGTCTTGGCGTAACACACATAAGGCAACCGCTCAGGTGGATGGCAAATCCAATTCAGGTTTTTGGCGGTCAAGCTCTGGCTGAATAATAACGGATGATCATGGCCTTGGGCGACAATTAACGTATTACTGGATAAGTCTTTGCCGACCACAAACCAGGGTTGGCCATTGCTGTCATGACGTCCACCGATGCCCAAACCCTGGCGCTGGCCCAGGGTGTAATACATTAATCCATCGTGCTTGCCCAGCGGTTCGCCTTCCGGTGTGCGCATATCGCCGGGTTTGGCCGGTAGATAGCGTTTTAAAAAATCTTTGAAGTTGCGCTCGCCGATGAAACAAATCCCCGTGCTGTCTTTTTTAGTGGCATTGGCAAAGCCTTGTTGTTCGGCGATAGCGCGCACCTGCGGTTTGCTCAACTCGCCTAACGGGAATAAGGCTTTGCTCAATTGTTGCTGGTTTAGAGCGTATAGGAAATACGACTGGTCCTTGTTATGGTCTTGACCTTTTAGTAAACGTACATAGTCGCCAGAAAGTTGGGTGCGCGCATAATGCCCCGTGGCGATGTAGTCGGCCCCCAAATCAAGAGCGTGTTCCAAAAAAGTTTTGAACTTGATTTCTTTATTGCAAATGACGTCCGGATTGGGGGTTCTGCCGAACTTGTATTCTTCCAGAAAATACTCAAATACTCGGTCCCAGTATTCGGCGGAAAAATTCCGGGTTGTTAAATCGATTTGCAGTTGGCGTGCAACTTTTTCGGCATCCTCCAAGTCGATGGCCGCGGAACAATAGCGCTCGCTATCGTCTTCTTCCCAGTTTTTCATGAACACGCCTTGCACGTGATGGCCTTGTTTCAGCAATAGATACGCGGCCACCGAAGAGTCCACACCGCCCGACATACCAACGACAATATTCAGGGATTGATTGGATTGAGGTGCGGCGCTGTTCATTACGGCAAAGTTCGTTTGCAGGATTTATAGAATATTTTTAAGAACCCCCATTTTAAAGGATTTGTCACGATGGTTTACCTTTTTTTTTCAACCGTGCCTTTTTTTTTCGTATCGGTTGTTTTTGTAATGGAGCTTGGTTGAGAATCTTGCGCCAATAATGGGGCAGCGCATCAAGATCCACGGCATGAGGCCGGGATTCCCCTGGCTGTAAATCGCCGAGTGTCCAGGGACCAACGGCAATCCGAATCAATCGCAAAGTGGGGTGACCCACCGCGGCGGTCATGCGCCGCACCTGACGATTGCGCCCTTCCCGAATCCCTAGTTCTAACCAAGTGGTAGGAATGTTGGCGCGATAGCGAATGGGGGGTGTTCTGGGCCACACTGCTGGAGCTTCTATGGCCCGGATCTGGGCAGGTGCCGTAATTCCGTCTTTTAGTTCCACGCCGTGGCGCAACTGCGACAAGGCCGTATCGCTGGGTATGCCTTCCACTTGCACCCAATAGCGTTTTTCCAGTTTGTGCTTGGGATGGCTGATCAAGTGCTGCAAGCGACCGTCGTCGGTAAGCAACAGTAAACCCTCGCTGTCCCTATCCAATCGACCGCAAGGATATAATCCTTTGTAATTTATATAATTTTTTAACGTTTCGCGGCCGTTTTGCGCGCTGAATTGGCATAACACGTCAAATGGCTTGTTAAATAGTAAGAGCATGTAATCTACGAAATTTCTGATATTTAAATTTATTTATATCAAATCTAATTATTTAGGCTATGCTTTACCTAACCGATTGAACCAACAGTGAGATTTAAATGGCAATATGGTAGATACCGGTAAAAATAACAACCATATAGAAAAATCGAAGTCCATTGTTGTAGCGCAGCCATCACCGTTTTTCGCAAAGTTTATGCGATATCGTGTCAGCAGTTTGCGTGGCCGGTTTGTCATAGCCGCGATAATCTTGCTCATGCTTTTGCTGCCAGCGGTGTATCACACCAAATCATTGGTCCGCGATGCTGTAGACACTACTTCCACAGTCAGTGCCGCCTTAGATAGCTTTCAATCCATCATTAACGAATTAGAGCGTGCTTTGCAATCGGCGGAAAGCTCCATATACCACTACACCTTGTTGTTAGATGAACAAGTCCGCGAAGAAGTATCCTTTGAAACTGAGCAGGCGAAATACCATGCGCAGCGACTGTTGGAACATGACTTCGCCTCACGGTATCCCGAAGTGCTATCCCGGGTGGAAAAACTCAACGACAACACCCTGAATCTGGGTAAGGAAACTCAGTACTTGCTCAGTGTGGTGAATAAAGTCGAAACACGCTATCCCGCCGCGCCGATTCTGTTGGAGCGATTGCAGCCCACCAGTGCCGAGTTTATCGCCGCATTGGAGTTGGCCATTGACGAAACCAACGAACTGATTAATGAACCCCAGCAGAAAAACATCATGAACCTGTTCCGGGAGATTCGTTATGCGTGGTCGCAACAAGTAGGCTCGGTGCGGGTATTTATTGCCAACCGTTCGGGTATCTTCGGTAAACCAGAACAAAATATGGCGAAATACGCCGCCAACCGGCAGATTTACGCCGACCAAGTGGTCACCCTCATCAAGAGTTTACAGCGGTATGAAGAAGCCGGGCTGATGGGTTTTCAGCAATCGGTGTCCTTATCGAGGATGATCAAAGCGTTAAAACAATACGAAAAAGACTTCCAAGTGGCGGCGGAGATTTATAGCTCTGACAATTGGCGTGCCGATGTTCCCTTGCTCAACAAGAAAATCAGGCCTTTGTTCCGTGAAACATGGGGCAATTTATACGCCCTGGAGGGGGAATTGGAGGCACTGTTTCGCAGCAACTTGCATACTTCGCTAAAAGTGTCCGATTCGCTGTCGAACATTATTTTATGGTTAATGGTGTTTGTGGCCATGGCATTGCTGTTCGGCTTTTTAATGATTGAGTTCGTTATCCGTCGGCCTATTGTCGAAGTGACCAAAGCGCTGGAAGCCGAGGCGCGCGGGGAATTTTATTTGCCGCACTTGTCTGCGTACACCAGCAACGAAACCGATGTTATGGTGCAGGCGTTTAACAACATGCGCGAACAAGTGCGCTCCAGGCAAAGCCGGCTGGAACTTATATTGGATAATGCCGGTGAGGGTATTATCACCATAGACTCCGATGGTTTTATTGAAACGTTCAACACTGCTGCTCAGCAGTTATTTGGTTTTTCGGCAGAAGAAGCTCTGGGGGTCTATAGTGGTCATATTATTAAGTTATCGGAGTCCCGCGTACATGGCGACTTTTTAGAGTTTTGCAAACACCACTCGCCAATGGGTACGAACCGCATCAACGAAACCGTGTTGAGCGTGCGCCACAAAGACGGCGCGACTTTTCCCATGTCCATCAATGTGAGCGATTTATGGGTGGAAGGGCGCCAGCTTTTTATCGCCATTGTCGAAGACATCAGCGAGCGCATGGCGTTGATGGATAACCTGCGCATGATGGCGGAACACGATTCGCTCACCGGGTTGTACAACCGCGATTATTTTATGACGGAACTGGACCGCGTCGTCGAGAATATCAAACGCGGTGTGCGCAGTGATTTAGCGCTGCTGTATATTGATTTGGATAATTTTAAATTTGTTAACGATACCATGGGGCACTTGGCAGGCGACCAACTATTGGTAGAGGTCACCGATATGCTGGGGCGGCGCACGCGTAAAAGTGATCTTCTGGCTCGCCTTGGAGGCGACGAATTTGCGCTGCTTATTTACGGCACTAGCGAGGAGCAAGTCGCCGCGGCAGCGGAGTCTTACCGTAAGTTATTGGCCGATTATGTGTTTAAATACGATGGCAAAATCGTCAACATCGGCTGTTCCATCGGTGTTACATTGTTTGGCCAGGAGCCCCAAATTAAAGAAGATATTCTGGTGCAAGCCGATATTGCCTGCCATATTGCCAAACGCAATGGCCGCAACCGTATCCATATTTATAAATCCGACGACAAAGAAAATATGGCCGCGATGTCGGAGGATATGGGGTGGGCGGCACGTATCAAAAATGCCATTGCCCAAAACCAATTCATTATCGCTTGCCAGCCCATCATCGATGTGAAAACCAAGAAACTTTCCCGGCAGGAAGTATTACTGCGACTGCGTTCCGATGACGGCAGCATCATACACCCTTCCGGTTTTCTGCCTTCCGCAGAACGCTTCGGGTTGATGCGTTCCATCGATAAATGGGTTATTCAAAACGCCATCGAAATTCTCGGAAAGCAACTCAGACACAAGCCAGACACTCACTTTTCCATTAATATTTCCGCGAAAACGCTGGAAGATACAACGATGTTTGAAGTCATCACCAATGCGTTGAAAGAACATTCGGTAAATCCCAAACAAGTGACATTCGAAATAACTGAAAATACCGCGATTTCCACCATGGTGTCAGCGGTGGACTTTCTGAACAAAGTCCGCGAGTTGGGCTGTCAAACAGCCTTGGATGATTTTGGCGTCGGTTATTCATCGTTTGCGTATTTAAAAGATTTGCCGGTGGATTTGGTGAAAATCGATGGCTCGTTTGTGCGCAACATGCAAAAAGACGCACTGCAGTTCGCCATGGTACGTTCCATGAATGATGTCGCCCATGCTTTGGGTAAACAGACCGTGGCCGAATATGTTGAAGACGCCGAGTGTCTGGCAAAATTACAAGAGATTGGCGTGGATTATGTTCAAGGTTATTTTATTGGTAAACCCGGTGTTATTCCCTTCGCGCGGAGTAAAGCGGCGCACAATCCTCATATCAAATTGGTTTCTGGTTAAACTGATCTTAGTGCCCCGTTTGTCGGTAAGCGGGAGACAATAGTCCATGAAAAAATCCAGGCGTATGCAGCCGTTGAAGCGAGTAGCGGAGTCCAAAGAGCAGCGCGCGGCCACCGAACTGGGTCACGCGCAACAGCACCTTAAAAATCAGATCGATCGCTTAAACGAATTGCTGAACTATAAAAGCGAATATCTCTCCCGTTTTCAGCAAAGCGGTCAAAATGGCATATCCGTGGACCGCTTGCAAAGTTTCCGCAGTTTTTTACAGAATTTGGAGCTGGCGGTGGAACAACAACAGCAAGCGGTTAGAATGGCGGGGGAACTGGTCGATAAGCGCAAACGCCAATGGTTTACCAGCCGGGATAAAGTGAAAGTATTCGATAATGTCATCAGCAAGATCGCTGACCAGGAAATCAAACAAGAAGAAAAACAAGAACAAAAAGAATCGGACGACAGAGCACAACGTTCTTCTTAAACACTCCCTCGAGTAACCGTCAAGCACGCTAACCGTTGCCAGTTCAATGGCATGTTTTCTGCTCTTTTCCCGTTTGTTGTATTACCGCATCAGCGGTGTTGTTCAATATCAACGGATTGTGACTTTACATGGCCAACCACAGCGAAGCGCTACAATTGGGATTTTTTGCAGCCAAGGAACCGGCAATAGCCACGTCATCGGGTTCTCAAAAGCTTCGTTTTCAAAACGAAAATATGGCGAACAAACAAGAGTTTGCCAAAGTATATTCCCACTCGATGCAGCAGCAAACCCGTTCTGCGCAAAAACAGGCCGAAACCAATAATCCCTCGAAGCACTCCACCGAGAAAACACATTCGCAAAAACAAATTAGCAACCACCAGTCTGAGCAAAACAATTCTTCCAGTGACACTTCTTCCGCTCAAAGCGGCAGAACCTTGCCACAGAACGATGACACTACCCGGCAAGCCAAGGTAGGATTTAGTTCCGCCAGTGGGAATCGAGATTCTGTATCGCAAGCTGACGAAAACACTCAGGTCGCGTTTGTTGAGGGCAGTACAGGAGCTATGAACTACCACGCAAGTGAGGCTGTGCGAAACGGTACTGCGGAGCTGACATTTGACTTTGACAAAAAAGCTCTTGGAAGTGAAAACGTAGGTCGCGATTCCGCGACAACCACGATCACACCGTTGGATATTGAGGCTGATAATCTTGCCACTGGGCCTACTGCTACGTTGCAGCCTGGTATGCAAACGCAAACCATAAACGCCAACGCCGTTATACCAGCCGGGCAGTTGTCGCCAACAGCGGTCACTGCGGCATCCTCTCCCAATGAACATGTCAGCCCCGTGAAAAGTGACACCAACGATACACTGGTGTCGGCAGCGGCGAAGTTGACGCAAACACTAGATCCAGGCAAACAAGCCCAAGCCGGCTCAAACACCTTATCAAGCGAGGTTTTGCGCGCCGCTGCCGAAGACAACGCGGTAAAAGCGCCGCTTACCAATATCGCGAGATTGAACAACGAGTTGAGCAAACTCAGCCAAGCGCCTGTGGAGCTGAATTCAGGCCTCCAGGGACACCAGGCCGACGGGGAGAGCCAACAGGCTCACAAGCCAGAATCCATAATGTCTAAAGAACGATTGTTTGCGTTAATGCAACAGAACTATGGCCAAAATCTGGGCCAAAACCAAGGCCAAGGCCAAGGCCAGGCAAACAGCGTTTCCATCGTTGATCTGAATAAAATCATGGCACAACAAACCGCTCACCTGACTGCGATTTCCGACGATCAAGCGACAAACGAATTCAATATCAGTAGCGTGAAAGAGCATATTACTCCAAGCCGATTACCAGGCAGCTCATTTCAGATGCTATCACCTATATTACAAATGTCATCCACTTTCGGGCACAAAGGCTGGTCCAGTGAAGTGGGGCAGCGGGTGCTATGGATGGTAAACACGGATCTGCAGCAAGCGCAGTTGCAACTAAATCCAAAACACCTGGGGCCTATCGAAATAAAGATCACCATGACAGCTGATCAGCAAATTAACCTAAATTTCTTGACCCACAGTAATGCGGTTAAAGAGACCTTGGATCAAGCGATGCCACGCTTGCGAGAAATATTTGACCAAAGCGGTTTAAATCTTAGCGATGTCAACGTCCGGCAAGAATCTCACAAACAACAGCGTGATCACCATCACACGGCGGAAGACAGGTCGGTTCAATCCTCGCATTTGGCCGAAAATATGCACGACGAAGTTCCGCTGACACAAATCTTTCAGAGTCAATCAATGTCATCCAATATTGTTGATTTTTATGCGTAACCTATCTGCCCGTTACCTTTATACAATCCTAAAGAGTGTGACATTTATTCCGATAATTAAATGTTGACTAGGTTTGTCCGTATAGGCAGTAAGGACCGGACTAGAGGCAGAATCAGGAGTCATCATGGCGAAAAAACGGACAGTCTCTCCCAACGGGAAAAAGCACACGAACTCGGCAGAAACCGCTTCTGCGCATACAACACTTGTCTTCGATGGCGCTTTGGACATTGCCGGTGCCGCTCAGTTGCGTGAGCGACTACTACAAGTGCTAACCAGTCGTCAGCCCGTAGTGATAGACGCTACGAGTGTGGAGAGAGTAGATACTGCGGCGTTGCAGGTGTTAACAGCTTTTTTCAAAGATGCGGGCGCGCAAAATCTCGATGTTCAGTGGAAAACACCGGCGCAGTCTCTGAAAACCGCTGCAAGATTATTAGGATTACAAGACTCGCTACAGTTGAGCTGATTCGAGAACAAGTAGGGATAACCAAACAATACAACAGGCTAGAACTCAGGAGAAAGGGTATGGCACAAATATTAGCGGTAGATGATTCGGCGTCTATGCGTCAAATGGTGGCTTTTACGTTAAAAGGCGCCGGCCATGACGTTACAGAAGCATCCGATGGTAAGCAAGCGCTTGATTTGGCAAAGTCAAAGAAATTTGATTTGGTTTTGTCGGATGTGAATATGCCAAACATGGACGGTATTGCGCTAACCAAGGAATTACGCTCGTTGCCGGACTTCAAGTTTACCCCGATATTGATTTTAACAACAGAATCAGGTGCCGATAAAAAACAAGACGGGAAATCCGCGGGTGCCACCGGTTGGATAGTAAAACCATTTAATCCGGATCAATTGTTGGCAACGGTGAAAAAAGTATTGGGTTAATCCTGTTACGATAAAAAGAATAGGAAATTCACGATGGCAATAGACATGGAGCAGTTCAAGGCAACGTATATTGAAGAAAGCCTTGAAGGTTTGGACAATATGGAATCCAATTTGCTCAATTTAGCGCCGGGTTCCAAAGATGAAGACGCTATAAACACCATATTCCGCGCCGCCCACTCCATCAAAGGTGGTGGGGCGACGTTTGGCTTTGCCGACATTTCCCAATTTACCCACGTCGTTGAAACACTGCTGGACCAAATTAGAAACGGTCAGCGGGAAATTACCCAACAAGCGATCGATTTGTTCCTGCAATCCGTGGATTGCTTGCGCGAGATGCTGGCGGCCGCACAGAACAACAGTCAAGCCGATGAGATGCGTATTGCCGACTTGAAATCGCAACTGGATGCATTATTGGCATCGGACGGTGCTTCTTCGCCGTTAAATGAAGCTGTTGCGGTTGCGGCGGTAGAGTCCACGGCAGACCCACAAGCAAAAACCAGCGAATGGAAAATCCACTTTAAACCTTTCCCCAATATGTTGGCTACCGGAAATGATGTCGTGCGCATGTTTCGGGAATTGGAGGAACTCGGCGAATTTCAGGCGACGGTAAATTTTGCGGATTTGCCGGCGTTATCCGATATGGGAGTAGAAGATAGCTATCTTGGTTGGGAAGCCAGCCTAAAGGGTGAATGTACCCTGGAACAAATCAAAGACATATTCGTCTGGGTAGAAGACGAATGTGAACTGGAAATCACTGCGACTACCGTTAACGGTATCAAAGAAGCGCAAGCGGCGGTAACGGATGAAAACAGTGGCAAGTGCGCCGATCAACACCATGAAACTCCCATCGCGACTACTACCTCATCGGCTCCGATAGCTAAACCCTCGGTGCAGCCGGACAATAAGATCAAAGATAAAACCGAACGGCGCAGCGGTGCCGAGAGTTCTTCCATTCGCGTGGACATCGAAAAAATAGACTCGTTGATTAATATGGTGGGTGAGTTGGTAATCACTCAATCCATGTTAAGCCAGTTTGGTGAGGATTTTGCTCTGGAGAATCTGGAGAAATTGCGCGACGGTTTAGGGCAACTGGAACGCAATACCCGAGAACTTCAGGAAAGCGTGATGCGTATCCGCATGATCCCTATCAGTTTTGCGTTTAACCGTTTTCCGCGCATGATTCACGATTTGTGTAACAAATTCGGCAAGAAAGTGCAATTGAAGCTCTCGGGTGAATCCACCGAGTTGGACAAAACCGTAATGGAAAAAATCGGCGATCCTTTGGTGCATTTAGTCCGAAATGCCATGGATCACGGAATAGAAACGCCCGAGGTGCGAGTGGCTGCGGGCAAACCGCATACTGGTACTTTGCACCTTAACGCGTTTCATCAGGGCGGTAACATAGTCATTGAAATCTCCGATGATGGCGCGGGGATCAACGCTGAAAAAATTCTGAAAAAAGCTATTGAGCGTGGACTGGTGGAAGAGGGAGCCGAGTTGCCCCAAGCGAAAATCTACGATTTATTGTTTCAGCCTGGTTTTTCCACAGCGGACAAAATAACCGACGTCTCAGGCCGTGGTGTTGGCATGGATGTGGTTCGCAAAAATATCCAAGCACTGGGTGGTACGGTGGATGTTCAATCCACACTGGGTAAAGGTTCTACCTTTACTGTTCGTTTGCCGTTGACTTTGGCCATATTGGATGGTCAGTTGGTGCGAGTGGGTGATCACACCTACATTATCCCGCTAGTGTCCATTGTGGAATCTCTGCAAGTGCATAAAAAAAATGTCAACGCCATCGCCGGCAAAGCCGAACTGTACAAATTGCGCGACGAATACCTACCGATCATCCGGCTCTATGAAGCCTTTAATATCAGTCCCGACTCCACATCGCTGGAGAACGGTCTGTTGGTCGTGGTGGAAGGCGAAGGTCAAAAAGCCGGTTTGTTAGTGGATGATTTGCTCGCCCAGCAACAAGTTGTCATAAAAAGTTTGGAAACCAACTTTCGCCGCGTCGATGGTTTGTCCGGTGCGACCATTTTAGGTGATGGCACGGTCGCGCTGATATTGGATGTCGCCGGAGTTATCCGGGTTTCCCAGGGACGTTTTAACAGCCATCACGACTCGATTAACGCAGACGGTGTGGCCGCTTAAGGAGGCGTTTAGTGGAACTGGCACAGCAACTAGAAGACAACATTCAAATCGGCGCCCAAGCCGACGACAACAGCCAACAGCTTTTAACGTTTATTCTGGCGGGCGAAGAATACGGCGTGGACATCTTGCGAGTGCAGGAGATTAAAGGCTGGGACTCGGTGACACCGATACCCAATACCCCAAAACACATTCTCGGTGTCATCAATTTGCGCGGTACCATCGTGCCGATTATCGATTTGCGACTGCGCTTTAATTTGGAAACCATTCCATATGGGCCCACCACGGTCGTGATTATGTTGAAAGTGGAATCCGAAGATCGCTCCCGGACCATGGGTATCGTCGTCGACGGGGTTTCGGATGTTTACAATCTTGCCCAGGATGCGATGAAACCGCCGCCGGATTTTGGCAGTGTAATCTCTGTGGATTTTGTCAAAGGACTCGCCACGGTGGGAGAACAGATGGTCATCGTTTTGGAAATCGATCATATGTTGAATTCCGGCGAACTGGCCATGGTGGAAAAAGCCCAGACACGCTAAGCCATCTTTCACTATAGAGTACACAAAATGCCAGCACGAAAAAAACCAGCAACCAGATCCCGTAAAACCGCGAGTACCACTTCAGTGAAAAAACGGACCCAAAATTCGTCAACGAAAAAAGCTTCAAAAACTAAACTTATAGTGGCGCCACCACCTGCTGAGCGCCGTCGAGCAACCCGCAGACCGTACCAGAGTCCGCTGGGATTGGATGTGCAGACATTGGAGCAAACCTTCAAGTTGCTGCAGCCGAACCTTACCGATGTGGTTCACAGCTTCTATAACCGTTTGTTTAGCCGATACCCTAAAGTGCGGCCGTTGTTTGCCAACGTAACCCAGGCAAAACAGGAAAAGAAACTGCTGACGGCGCTCAATGTGGTGATGAATAATCTGCGCAAACCCGAAGCCCTGGTTAATACGTTGTTAACCCTGGGGGAGCGGCACAACGGGTACGGTGCTGCACCCGAACACTATGCCGCGGTGGCATCGGTGCTACTGGAAACGTTTAAGGAATTCACCGGCGATGTGTGGACACCAAAAGTTCATGACGCCTGGAGTTCAGCTTTAGAGACTATTGCGGCAACTATGTTGAAAGCCTATGAGGCGAATGCCTATGAGAATATGGAGGAAATTGTAATGGCGACAAGCAAAAAGGCAGTGCAGGAAGAATTACAAGGAAGTCTTGATGTGACCGAGGATTTACAAATATTGAAAGATATTTTGGAACACTCGCCTGTCAATGTCATGATCGCCGATGCGGATCACAATGTAGTGTTCGTCAACAAGCGCGCCAGGGATGTGTTTGAAGAATTGGAAAGTGAACTCGCCAGCTATATTCCCAATTTCAAAGCAGGCAATGTCACCGGTGGCAGTATTCACCGTTATCACAAAGATGCCAACGCGATTAAAAACATTCTTGCTGGTTTACGTCCCAATGAAGTGCACAGAGGGGAAATCACCCCCGGGCGATTTGTGTTCGAACATGAAACCCGGGGACTGTATGACAGCGCTGGTAGCTTAAAAGGTTATGTGGTCCAGTGGCACGATGTAACTGAAAAACGCAGCAAAGAAGAGCAAGCCCAGCGCCTGCAAATTGCAATCGATGGCGCGCAAACTGCCATGATGATGATTGACCGCGATTTGGTCATTACTTACGCCAACGAAACCACTAAGAAGCTGCTCAAAGACAACGAAGCCACGTTGAAATCTTTGTATCCCAGATTTTCCGCTGATCGCCTTGTAGGTACGTGTATCGATATGTTTCACAAGAATCCGGACCACCAACGTCGATTGTTAGCCGATCCAAGGAACCTACCTTATGAAACTGACATTCACGTTGGTCCATTGGTATTCCACATCCGTGCTTCGGCGATCCATGATTTGCAAGGCAACCATGTGGGCACTACCCTTGAGTGGGGTGATGTGACCGAATTGCGCAAGAGCGAGCTGGAAGTGGCACGGTTAAAATCTGCCGTCGATGGTGCGCAAACCAATCTCATGTTGTGTGATGAAGATTTAAATATTACTTATGTTAATCCAGCGGTCATTAACATGTTAGCCAAGCGCGAGACGGTACTACGCCAGCATTTTCCTGGTTTTAGCATTCAAAACCTGGTAGGTACCAACATAGATGTCTTTCACAAAAACCCATCCCATCAACGCGCATTGCTCAAGGACTTATCCCGCTTACCTGCAAAGGCGGAAATAAAAATCGCCGATTTGGAATTTGAAGTGAACGCCACTGGCGTTGTCGGCCCCAATGGTGAATACATGGGTAATATGGTGGAGTGGAGGGATATTACCGAGCAAAAAGACGCCGAACGGCAAATCCAATCGTTGATTCGATCGGCCATTGCCGGTGATTTAAATCAACGTATCGATTCTTCCGACTACGAAGGATTCATGAAAGGATTGGGTGAAAGTATTAACCAATTGATGAACGCAGTGGTTTTGCCCGTGCGAGAAACCAAGCGGGTTGCTGAATTGTTAGCCAAAGGCGACTTAACCGAGCTTATGGAAGGGGACTTCCAAGGGGAGTTCGCTGAACTGCGCGATGCGATCAACAGTTCCATGCAAAATCTCTTCGAGATGGTGAATAAAATCCGTGAAGGAAGTGGCAACATCGCTTCAGCAGCCGGTGAAATCGCGCAAGGCAATGCTGACTTAAGTCAACGAACTGAAGAGCAGGCGTCCTCCTTGGAGGAGACCGCCTCCAGCATGGAAGAGTTAACTAGTACAGTAAACCAAAACGCCGACAACGCACGCCAGGCGAATCAACTGGCCACGGGTGCCCGCGACTACGCCTCTAAAGGCGGTGAAGTGGTCGGCAGAGCTGTCAGCGCTATGGCGGAAATCAACAGCAGCAGTAAGAAGATTGCCGACATTATCGGAGTTATCGACGAGATTGCTTTCCAAACCAATTTACTGGCGTTAAATGCCGCGGTGGAAGCCGCCCGAGCCGGTGAACAAGGCCGCGGTTTCGCCGTGGTCGCCGCTGAGGTGCGTAACTTGGCGCAACGCAGTGCCGCGGCGGCCAAGGAAATTAAAGCGCTTATCAAAGACAGTGTGGAAAAAGTCGAAGAGGGCACTAAACTGGTGGATCAGTCCGGAGAGACATTGGAGCAAATCGTAGAGTCCATCAAGAAGGTCAGTGACATTGTCGCTGAAATCGCTTCGGCCAGCCAAGAACAAGCCGCGGGTATAGAACAAGTCAACAAAGCTATCACCCAAATGGACGAAGTAACTCAGCAGAATGCCGCTTTGGTGGAACAAGCCGCGGCATCCAGCGAGGCTTTGGATGAGCAAGCCAGCAACTTAGATGAAATGATTTCTTATTTTAAAGTCGGCGAACAATCTTCGGATACTAAATCGACTAAACATCCCCAACGGCAGTACTCGCAAAAACCGCCGGTCAGACACAGTGCACCGGTTAGAGGACAAGCGGTAAAACCTTCCGCCCCTGTGCGGCAAAAACCCAGGGCTCAGGAAGATAGCGAGTGGGAAGAGTTTTAGTCTTTATTAATGACATAAAGCCGCCAAGCCGCCAAGATTACCGCTAGCTACGAAGGCACGAACAAAACATCTTTTTCTTCGTGCTCTTCGAGCCTTCGTGGAAATTATATTTTCTATGCGGTTTAACACTAAAGCCGAAGATCAAAAACTTTAGAGCATGTCAATGGAATCGGAACGGGAATTTAACTTTACTCAGAAAGATTTCAAGTTCATTCGTGATTTAATCGCAGAACAAACTGGAATCGCTTTATCCGAAGCCAAGACACATATGGTGTATAGCCGCTTGTCCAGGCGTTTGCGTAGTTTGAATATCCCAACCTTTGCGCAATACTGCGATTACCTCAACAATGGCCCGACTGACGAACTGGTTCATTTCGTTAATGCGTTAACCACAAATTTAACGGCGTTTTTCCGCGAAAACCATCATTTCGAGTTTTTGGCCAAAACTCTGTTACCAAACCTATTCGCCAAAAAAGAGAGTAAACGTGTGCGTATTTGGTCAGCCGGCTGCTCCACCGGTGAAGAGCCGTATTCCCTGGCCATTGTGTTGCACGAAAACATGCCAAGAACGGGTGATTGGGATATAAAAATACTGGCCACTGATCTGGACTCCAATGTGGTAGCCAAGGCCGCAGGCGGTATATACGAAGAGAATCGTTTAAACGGTGTGTCCGAACAGAGGATGAAACGATTTTTTATAAAAAACCGCAATACCAACCAGGTGAAACTAAAACCTGAAGTGCGGGAACTCATCACTTTCAAACAGTTGAATCTGATGCATGAGTGGCCCATGAAGGGGCCGTTCGATTTCATATTTTGCCGAAATGTGGTCATTTACTTCAATAAAGACACGCAAAAAACACTGTTTAAACGATTTGCGGACTTGACGGTGGATAAAGGCTATCTATTCATTGGCCATTCCGAGAGCCTGTTTAAGGTCAGTACCCAATACCAACTTATTGGCAATACGATATATCAAAAGACTTAGTGGTCCGGTGACCCTCAAAATTAAAGGTAATAGCTGTGCCGTTGAATACAACTTACCAACACCATGAGCCTCTGGCGTGTCTGCCGGGATTTGAGAAGATCAACCGCTATTGGGACAAATCCCTGCAAGTCATTGCGGCTAAAATTCTACCGGGCGAATTTTATGTTACCACTCAAAACGAACTGATTGTGACCGTATTGGGATCCTGTGTGTCGGCTTGTGTGCGCGATCCAGTCTTTGGTATCGGTGGTATGAATCATTTTATGCTGCCGCTGCAAGCAAGCGATGGCGGTACCTGGGAGAAAAAAGGCCTGGGCCTTGCCACCCGCTATGGTAACTATGCCATGGAGCATTTGGTTAATGAAATTCTAAAAAACGGCGGTATGCGCAAGAATCTGGAAGTAAAGGTATTTGGTGGAGGAAAAATATTAGCGCAAATGACCGATATCGGTGACAAGAATATTCAGTTTGTCCTCGAGTATATAAAGACTGAAGGGCTTAGTTTATTGAATCACGACTTGGGAGATATTTATCCCCGCAAAGTGCAATATCATCCCAAAAGTGGCAAGGTGCGGATAAAAAAACTGAGATCCTTGCACAACGATACAATTACCGCTCGCGAGCGTGAATACATGCGGTCGATTGCCAGCACCAAACAGGAAGGCGAAATTGACTTGTTTTAAAGGTGCGTGATAGAAGCGAAGCGAGACACCATGACAAAGATAAAAGTTCTCATTGTTGATGACTCCGCTCTGGTCAGGCAGTTACTCACCGAAATTCTCAATTCGGCACCGGGTATAGAAGTGGTTGGTACCGCCCATGACCCTTACATGGCGCGGGAGAAAATCAAGCAACTTAATCCAGATGTATTAACGCTGGATGTGGAAATGCCGAAAATGGACGGCATTACCTTTTTAAGCAATTTAATGCGCTTGCGACCCATGCCGGTTGTTATGGTGTCGTCCTTGACCGAGCAAGGCGCCGACGTGACCTTGCAAGCCTTGGAGTTGGGGGCAGTGGATTTTGTCTCCAAGCCGAAAACCGATTTGGCGCATACTCTAAACGATTACGCTGAAGAGATTGTCGAGAAAGTCAAAATTGCGGCTACGGCGAAAGTGCGCGCCATAGAACGCCGCACGGTAGAGCCCAAGCAAGTAGAAGCCAAGCAATCCGCCGACGCCATTTTGTCCAGAGCCCACGCTACTCGGCATTTTAAGACCACCGATAAAATCATAGCCATTGGCGCCTCCACCGGCGGTACAGAAGCCATTAAAGAAGTGTTGATGGAGTTACCGCCTGACACTCCGGGAATCGTTATCACCCAGCACATCCCGGAAGCCTTCAGCAAGCCTTTTGCCCACCGCATGAATGGTGTCTCGGCGATGACAGTATTTGAAGCGAAAGACGGCCAGCAAATTGTCCCAGGCCATGTGTACATTGCGCCCGGCAACCGCCATTTACTGGTGGCTCGTGACGGCGCGCGCTATATTTGTCGGTTGAACGACGGGCCGCCCGTTAATCGCCATAAACCGTCCGTCGATGTGCTGTTTCGTTCAGTGGCGCAAAACGTGGGACCCAATGCGGTTTCGGTGATATTAACCGGTATGGGTGACGATGGCGCCAAAGGCATGCTGGAGATGAAAGAAGAGGGCGCGCCTACAATAGCGCAGGATGAAGCCAGCAGCGTGGTGTGGGGCATGCCTGGAGAAGCGGTGAGGCTAGGGTGTGTGGATAAGGTATTGCCGCTGAGAAAAATAGCTGGTGAAATACTCAAGCTCGTAAGGGACTAAAACTTTTTTATCACCACGAAGCACACGAAGAATTTTATTGTTTTTTCTCCCTTCGTGCTCTTCGTGGTTAATAATATTTTATTGGCGCCGCAAAACCTCAGGCACTTCCCCCGTCAAGCTGCGGAGAAAAGCCGATATATTGTCGATTTGTTCCTCACTCAACTCATTGCCAAATTGGGTTTTGGCCATGATTTTTACCGCTTCCCGCAAGGTTTTCGCCGATCCATTGTGAAAATACGGAGCCGTTAGCGCAATGTTACGCAGCGAAGGTACACGCCACATGTATTTTTCGTCAGGTATTTTGGAATATTCATAGCGTCCCAGATCTTTGGTCAGCTCGTGGGATTGGTCGTATTGGCTGCCGAGATTATTAGGAAACAGTTCGTAGAAACCGTCACCCATTTTCAAGGCCGGGCCCGGCGCAGGGCCTGCGAAATTGGTTCCGAAATGGCAGGCCAGGCATCCGGCGTCGTTGAATTCCTGCATACCTTTGATAGCCGCTTCGCTCAGCGCGGATTTGTCACCTGTGATATAGCGGTCAAAGGCGCTGTTAGGTGCCAGTAACGCTCTTTGGAAACTCGCCAATGCTTTGGCGATGTTTGTGAGATTTACGGCTGGATCTTGTTCGAACGCTTCGCTAAAAGCTTTGCGATAACCGGCATCACCTTTGAGACGTTGTTCCAGCGCGCTTATGTCGGAAAAACCCATAATGGCCGGATCTCTTAAGTGATCTAGGGCTTGTGACTCCAAGGTTTTTTCACGGCCGTCCCAATATAACACGGTTTGTAGACCGATATTCCACAATCCCGGTGCCGAACGCTTAGTCCGGGCGTTTTCCGGGGTAGTGGAATACGCTTTGTCATCGTCTCCACCGGTCAGCAAGTTGTGACAGTGGTTGCAGGAATGGCTGCGTTTTTCGGACAACTGGTTGTCGTAAAAAAGCTGTTTGCCCAAAACGATTTTGGCCTCGGTCTGGGGATTGTCTGGCGGCATCATCGGTTGTGCCGGCAAGGGTTGGAAATAATCAAAAGCCTGCGCCAAGGGGGTGTGAATAAATCCCAGAAAAATGACGCTAAAAGACAAACTGTAAAAACTCCAATGACAACATCTTAAATGCATTTGAAATCCAGTGCTTATTGTTGATTGAATAAAGTTGATGAAAATGGTTTGACCAAAGCCATGAAATTGTACGCATCTTGCCTAACATGTCCAGCGTTGGAGTTAGTCATCATATCGGTTGATCTATCCGTGGTCAGAAATTTGGCGCCAAAGCTTTTTGTTTGGTCGTAAAGGCTGTAACCCATTCATTTGTTTGTATAAATGCCGTGGCATAGCACTTGCACTATTAGGTCCGGATTAATCTGTTAACCACCAATCAGGAATTTAGGACATAAAACATGGCCGATTCAGAAGAACAAAACGCAGCTCCAAAACGTTCCGGGCTAAAGATCGCACTGATTATTGTAATTCCTCTACTATTGATTAGCTCAACGGTGGCTGGTCTTTATTTGGGGGGTGTTTTCGGTGGCGGTGAAAACGTCGAGGACGGCCACGGTGAAGAAGAAAAAGAGATCATTGCTCCCGCTGTATATATTTCCCTTGATCCGGCATTTGTGGTGAATTTTGCCGAAGGCAGCAGAGCGAGATTTCTGCAGGTCACTGTTGAAGTAATGACCCGTAATAATCAAGTGGAACAGCATATCAGTACCCACATGCCGGTGATTCGCAATAACCTGGTGTTGTTGTTCAGCAGTCAAACCTATGAGTCGGTCAGCACTTTGGAAGGCAAAGAATCTTTGCGTGAGGAAGCGTTAAACGTCATCCAAAGAATATTGGAAGAAGAAACCGGCGACCCAGGAATAGAGGCTGTCTATTTCACCAGTTTTGTCATGCAATAAATACAAAGCATTATTGGCAAACCACTAGTCAACAATATATGTCCGTAAACGACTTATTATCACAAGATGAAATCGATGCCTTGTTGCACGGGGTTTCCAGCGACGAGATCGACACCGATGACGGTGATATGCCGGGTGATGGTGAAGCGCGGTCCTACGACTTCTCCAGTCAAGATCGTATTGTGCGTGGGCGCATGCCCACCCTGGAGATGATTAACGAGCGTTACGCCCGTTTGTTTCGAATCAGCCTTTTCAACTTGTTGCGTCGCAGCGCGGAAATCGCCGTAGGCGGTGTGCAGATGTTGAAATTCTCTGAATACGTGCACAGTTTGTTTGTACCCACCAGTTTGAATTTGGCGCGGATTCATCCTTTGCGCGGCACCGCACTATTTGTGTTAGACCCCAAACTGGTGTTTACCATTGTAGACAACTATTTCGGCGGTGACGGACGATATCATACCAAAATCGAAGGGCGCGAATTTACGCCCACCGAACAGCGCGTCATTCAAATGATCCTCAAAAACGTATTCGTAGATCTTAAAGAAGCCTGGGCGCCCATTATGAATATCGACTTCGAGTTTATGAATTCCGAAGTCAATCCACAATTTGCCAATATCGTCAGTCCTACCGAAGTAGTAGTGGTCACTATTTTTCATGTTGAACTGGAAGGCGGTGGTGGCGACTTTCATATCACTATGCCTTATTCCATGTTGGAACCTATTCGCGAAATATTGGACGCCGGGGTGCAAAGCGATGTGGATGAAACCGACGAACGCTGGATAAACGCGTTGCGCAGTGAAATTGAAGTGGCCACCGTGACTCTGACCGGCAGGTTGCTGGAAACCGAGTTTACTTTGCGCGATATGTTACACCTTAAACCAGGCGACATTATTCCTGTAGAAATGCCTCAATACGCAACAGTGTGTGCCGAAAACGTGCCGGTATTACGCGGCGCATTTGGTATTTCTCACGGAAAAAACGCTATTAAAGTGCTAGAACAAGTGAAATATCCCACCAGGGAATTACGAGACATTGGCGAAGAGGATACCCAGCATGGCTGATGATTCCGACAACAATATGGACGAATGGGCCGAAGCGATGGCCGAACAATCTGCAGCAGAACCCTCTGCTGGCGATGAATGGGACGCCGCTTTTGCCGAAGAAAAAGCCGCCGGCGGCCAAATATCGCAACCTGAATTGCAGCAACTGCAAGAGGAATCTCGTGGCGGCAATCAGATGACCATACAAGATGCCAGCTTGGAGGTGATACTGGATATTCCAGTCACCATTTCCATGGAAGTGGGGAAAACCAAAATCAGTATTCGCAATTTGTTAAAACTTAATCAGGGATCTGTAGTGGAATTGGATCGTTTGGCTGGGGAGCCTCTGGATGTGCTGGTGAACGGTACACTGATAGCTCATGGCGAGGTGGGCGTTGTCAACGAAAAA
>Ga0209536_100003322_pt1 | contig 25899 bp, 17 predicted proteins | sample DeeMarSeWOR28_12_FD_187461 | JGI IMG/M metagenome (GOLD analysis project Ga0209536, IMG submission 187461) | Marine sediment microbial communities from White Oak River estuary, North Carolina - WOR-2-8_12 (SPAdes) (version 2) | ecosystem: Environmental > Aquatic > Marine > Intertidal zone >...
ACCATCAGCGCTCCAAGCGGCGTCGCAGGTGTGCATTCTTTCCCAAAAGCCGGGTGCAGCATTGGGATCGTAGCCAGCCATTGCCATAAAAATTAATCCCATATGATCAGCTTCGCTCTCGTGAGTGCGGCTGTACGGAAGCATTACCCCAACGGTGGTTCCCAACCCATAAACCCCCATCCAAAGTGCCTGCGTTTGAACAGGCTCATCTTTCATTGCAACCATTAAACCAACAGCTCCTACCTGCTGCAATAATTGCTGGCTCATTCTTTCATTTCCATGTTCAGCTATGGCGTGTGCAATTTCATGTCCCATCACTACTGCTAAACCTTTTTCATCCTGCGCTATAGGCAGAATACCGCTGTAAACAACTACTTTACCACCAGGCATGCACCAGGCATTTACAAGGCTATCCTCAACCAGATTAAATTCCCAATTGTAGCCATCAAGATGCGATGAAAGATTATTATCTGCCAAATATTTTTCAACGGAGAGCTGGATCTTTTCACCAACTCTTTTTACCATTTGTACCGCGGGAAGGTTAGTACTTGGTGGATTTTCCTTAAGAAACTGATCGTACTGCTGGTAACTCATCGCAAGCATCTCGTTATCCGGAATCATGTTTAACTGTGAACGCCCGGTTAAAGGCACAGTACTGCAGGATAATAAGAAAAGGTTAATTGTTATTATTGAAATTAGATAAAGATATAACTTCTTCATTAATTTGTTCCTTTTATTTTCATATCAATCTATATTTAAAAATAATAAAAATTAGATTAATGAGTACATTGCCAATTAATGATTTCACGTTGGCGGACGAAAGTTTATTATATTTGCAATAATAAAATAATGCAGTTCAGAGGAATTAAATGCAAATAGGAATAGTTGGGCTTCCATTTTCCGGGAAAACAACACTTTTTCAAACAATAACCAAAACTCACATTGATCCGGCAGTATTAACAAAAGTAGAATCGCATCAGGCAGTAATTAAAGTACCTGATGATAGATTGAATACATTAACTGGAATATTTAATCCTAAAAAGAAAGTGAGTGCAACTATAGAAGTAATAGATGTGGTTGGTTTGAAGAAAGGTGATTCAGGATCAACACAATTTACAAGCAACTTTCTTGGTAAGGTAAAAACAAACGATGCTCTCATTCAGGTGGTGCGATTATTTGAAAATGATGCTGTACCTCATCCTGATAACACAATTAATATGATGCGCGATATTGATTCGTTTGAAACCGAATTTATTATCTCGGACATGGAAATTGTTGAGAAAAGACTTGCGAGCATAAAAAAACAAATAATGAAAACAAGTGATGACGGGTTAAAACGCGAAGTCCCTGTTCTGGAAAAATGTAACGAAATTCTTCAGAATGAAAAGCCATTACGGGAAGAAAATTTAAGCAGCGACGAATTGAAGCTGCTTCGGTCTTACCAGCTTTTATCTGCAAAACCGATGCTGATTGCAATTAACCTTGATGAGAACCAGATTGGAGATTCGGATAAATATTTAAACGAACTTGTAAAAAAGAAACTTGATTCGAACACAAAGGCACTTTCATTTTTTGGGCAGATTGAAATGGAAATGTCTGAACTATCGGATGAAGAAGCTTCTGTTTTTATGGAAGAATACGGAATAAAAGAATCTGCACTAAACAGTCTCATCCGTGAATCCTACAATTTGCTCGGGCTTCATTCATTTTTTACGGTTGGTGAAGATGAATGCCGTGCTTGGACAATAAAGAAAGGAATGAACGCACAGGAAGCTGCAGGTGAAATTCACACTGACTTCTTCAAAAAATTTATACGTGCGGAAGTTGTTCACTACAATGATTTTATTGCAGACGGCTCGTTCGCAAAAGCAAAAGAAAACGGACACTGGCGTTTGGAAGGTAAAGAATATGTTGTTCAGGATGGTGATATTATTTCCGTAAGACATGGGTAGTTTGATAAAGCTTGATTATTTTATAACAATTATCTGAGTCACACTTCGACAGGCATACTTTCAGCAGGTACACTCTGTTTGACACATTTTCAATGGAGCACTGATTTTGAATAAGTACAAACTATTTATACTATTTTTCTTTCTAATATTAGTAGGCTGTGCGCAGGAAGGTGATGAGGTAGAGGGTCTTGTTTACGATCCGCCCGGTGCAACAATTACAACCGATAAAGAAATAACCACTCAGCATAAACGAATAATATATTTTAGTGATTCTAAAATTTATGCAAGTAATGAATTTACAGGTGCAAGACTTAACGATTTTTACAGGGAAAACGATTCGGTTTATTTCGCGTATATTAATGCAGAGAACAAACCGATAAACAACTCACCATGGTACGCATTCAAATTGTGGGCTGAGGAACAGCAGGATATTTATCTGAGTTTAAAGTATAGCGGTTACTCGCATCGTTATGTTCCAAAGCTGAGTAATAACGGAATTAACTGGCAGCCTTTTGATACAACAATGATCGCCATTGATACAATTGCTAAGACTGCAACTTTTCAAATTACAATACCCGCCGATACATTGTGGATTTCCGCGCAGGAGTTAATTACATCCGGTTTTTACGAAAAATGGGAAGATAAAATAGCGGCCCTTCCTTTTGTAAAAAAGAAAACAATCGGCAGGTCTTCTGAGGGACGTCCGGTTAATGAATTATGGATCTCAGAAAGTGAAGACGCAAAAGATTTTGTGGTTATTATCGGCAGGCAGCATCCTCCCGAAGTTACGGGATACTTTGCATTAAATGCTTTTGCAGAAACAGTGATCGGAGATTCGGAAACAGCGAAGGAATTCAGGAAAAAGTATAATGTGTTGATCATTCCGCTTGTTAATCCGGATGGAGTTGATAACGGGCACTGGAGGCATAATATAAAAGGTGTTGATCTTAACCGCGACTGGGTCGAGTTTAACCAGCCGGAAACGCGTATTGTAACAAATACAATAAAACAAGTTATTGAACACGGTTATAATTTAAAATTTTTTATTGATTTTCATTCAACCCTTATGGATGTATTTTATACACTATCCCTTGAAAGCACAATTAAAGAAGAGTATAATGAAGAAGAAATAAGAGATGCAAAAAAAAATCACACATTGATAAATAACTGGCTTTCAAAACTTCAAAGCAGGCTTCCGGATTATTACGTAAACATTATCGACACCCTTTCCCAATCAACATCACCGACATCGGACAGATGGGTGCAGACCACATTTAATGCACCAGCACTAACTTATGAAGTGGGTGATGAAACCGATCGCAAGCTAATAAAGAAGGTCGCAGCAACTGCAGCGGAGGAGCTGATGAAAATTTTAATTGAGAATTCTGGTATAAATTATCCAGAAAAGGATAAAAAATAGTTGCTGAGCTGTATTAAAGGGTTGTCGTTTAAATATATTCTCCCCTATAAAAAAGTGTGACCCGATTGATCACTCTTACTTGTTTAATACTTATAAGTTCATTCTATATTAACTATTGATTTTGAAACATATGAATATCTCTTTGCGGGAATGGAATAGAAATATTCTGTTCATCAAATTTCTTTTTAATCTGTTCAGTCACATCAAAATACACTCCCCAGAAATCTGCACTGTTTACCCAGGGGCGAACATTAAAGTTTACACTGCTGTCAGCCAGCTCAGAAACTACAATTTGGGGAGCCGGATCTTTAAGAATGCGCGAATCATTATCAATCACAGATTTAATAACATTTTTGGCCTTATCAATGTCGTCACCGTAACCAATACCAAAAACCATATCAACACGACGTGTATCTTTTGCAGAGTAATTTGTAATATTACCGCCTGTTAAACCAGAGTTAGGAATATAAATAACCTTGTTATCAGGTGTTACAAGAGTGGTAACAAATATTCCGATAGTCTCAACCGAACCGGCGGCACCTCCGCCTTCAATAAAATCACCAACTTTTATTGGCTTAAATATTATTAACATCACACCTGATGCAAAATTTGAAAGTGAACCTTGTAGGGCAAAACCAACTGCTAAACCCGCTGCACCAATAACTGCCACAAATGAAGTGGTCTCAATGCCAACCTGGCCGATTGCTGATATAACGACGAATGTAATTAATGCAATCCTTACAACACTGATTCCAAATTTAGTAAGTGTAGGATCAACGTTACGTTTATGTAGTACCTTGCCGGCTATTCTTGCCAGCCATCTGGCAATCCATATACCAATAACAATTGTTGCAATTGCACCAATCACTTGTAATCCGTAAGCTGTTACAAGTGACTGTATTTCTTTAATAGTATCTTCCATACTGTCTCCAAATTATAATAAGATAAACTAATTTTTTAACATGAAAAGGATATAATATTCCATACTCCCCAACGTTGTAAAAAAAATATGAAATGAAGTAAAATTTAAAGTTCAGTTAAACCGATTGCTGATATCCGCCTACAAAACTTCCTAATATACTTGCAATTACACCGAAGAAGATAATCATAAGTACAATTACAATTACCATCATTATTAAAGTTGCCTGTGCCCAGGTTTTTTTGCTTGGATGTGTTCCGTCTCCAAATGCCCAGACAAAGAGCATAATAAATCCTACAAGCGGAATATAGGTGATGATAAAAGTGATTATCCAATCCCCAATGGACATCGGTTGATATCCTGACCCCTGGTTTTGTAATCCAACAGAATCCATTACACCTCCTGTAACATGAATGAATGAATTAATTTGTGTTTTGTTTTACAAATTAAAATCTACTATATAATATAATAATTATTTTGATTTTAAGTTTTCTTTCCGGCAAAAAATGAATTGAAGTAATTTTTGTAAATATTATCCCTCGCAATGCTGTAACAAGTATGATGAATACACAATCTTAAGTATTTAAATAAATAAAAAAATCATATAATAATAAGCAATTCTTAATATTGGGAATTAAGCACAGATAATTTTTTGAATTCGACAATTCTTGCCCAAAAACATCTCATAATAGTTAATAAACGCAATAAATAACGATGGTACAATTGTTGGGAAATTCAGGGTTGGATATTCTCCAGTCATTTCATTACTAAAACTTATGGACTAAAAATGGACAGAAAAAAAGTAACAATAGATGGGAACGAAGCTGCCGCTTATACAGCATTTCACACAAATGAAGTAATAGCAATTTACCCGATTACACCCTCTTCAAATATGGGAGAATGGTGCGATGCGTGGTCTGCTGTAGACAAAAAAAATATTTGGGGAACCATCCCAAGTGTTAGCGAATTACAAAGTGAAGGCGGAGCTTCGGGAAGTGTACACGGTGCTTTGCAATCAGGAGCTTTGACAACCACTTTTACAGCTTCTCAGGGCTTGCTTTTAATGATACCAAATATGTATAAAATTGCGGGTGAACTGACATCGACAGTATTCCATGTGTCTGCCCGCTCTGTCGCAACACACGCTCTCTCAATATTTGGTGACCATAGTGATGTCATGGCAACCCGGGCAACCGGATTTGGATTATTATCTTCTAATAATGCACAGGAAGTGATGGACCTCGCATTAATTGCGCAAGCTGCAACTCTTGAAGCCAGGATTCCTTTCGTTCACTTCTTCGACGGATTTCGGACCTCGCACGAAGTTATGAAAATGGAAGAACTAACCGTTGATGATATGCATGCGATGGTTAATGATGAATTAGTAAGAGCACATCGCTTGCGTGCAATGAGCCCGGACAGACCATTTATCCGGGGTACTGCTCAAAATCCAGATGTATTCTTCCAGGGCAGAGAAACGATAAATCCGTTCTACATTAAGTGTCCAGATATAGTCCAGAAACAGATGGACAAATTTGCCAAGCTGGTTGGAAGACAGTATAATTTATTCGACTATGTGGGTGCGCCCGATGCGGAAAGAATACTTATAATGATGGGATCAGGTGCTGATGCTGCTGAAGAAGCAGTAAACTACTTAAATGAAAAAGGAGAAAAAGTCGGTTTGATAAAGGTGCGATTATACAGACCATTCTCAGCAGATCATTTTATTAATGCTTTACCGGACACAACAAAATCTATTTCAGTGTTAGACCGTACTAAGGAAGCCGGAGCTCCCGGTGAGCCATTATATATTGATGTGGTTAGTACTATTTCGGAAAAGTTTATGAACAAAGAGCTAAAGATTAATTATCCAAAAATAGTAGGCGGAAGATATGGTTTGTCCTCAAAAGAATTTACACCTGCTATGGTTAAAGCCGTATTCGATAACTTAAGCAAGGATAAACCCAAAGCTCACTTTACCGTCGGAATAAATGAAGATGTTACCAACAGCAGTCTCGAATTTGATCCTGACTTTTCTGTTGAAGCTGAGGAAACATTTCGCGGAATGTTTTATGGATTAGGTGCAGATGGAACAGTTGGTGCAAACAAAAACTCCATTAAAATAATTGGTGAAGGTACTGATTATTTTGCCCAGGGATATTTTGTTTATGATTCAAAGAAATCCGGCTCAATGACAATTTCGCATTTAAGGTTTGGGCCGAAAGAAATTAAATCAACATATCTCATTAATAAAGCTAAATTTATTGCATGTCATCAAAATGAATTCCTTGAGACAATAGATATGCTTAAAACTGCAACGGAAGGTGCAACTTTCCTCTTAAATTCAAAATTGCCGAAAGAAGAGGTATGGGACACTTTACCACAGAAGGTGCAGGAAGATCTGATCAAAAAGAAGATGAAGTTATATGTAATCGATGCCTATAAGGTAGCTGGTGATACAGGGATGGGTGTAAGAATAAACACTATTATGCAAACCTGCTTCTTCGCAATATCCAATATCTTCCCCAAAGAAGAAGCTATTAATATGATAAAAGATTCGATAAAGAAAACTTATGGATCGAAAGGTGATAAAATTGTAGAGATGAATTTCAATGCAGTTGATCAAACTCTTGCACACCTGCACGAAATAAAATTCTCTAATAAGGTTACAAGTAAAAGGCAGATGGAATTCCCGATACCTGACGATGCTCCCCAGTTTATTAAAGAAGTTACGGGTAAAATAATTGCCGGCGAAGGAGACTTAATTCCGGTTAGTAAATTCCCTGTTGATGGAACTTATCCATCGGCCACAACAAAATGGGAAAAGAGAAACATTGCACTTGAAGTCCCGGTCTGGGATACTGTTACTTGTATTCAGTGTAATAAGTGCGTAAATGTATGTCCTCATGCAACTATACGTGCAAAAGTATTTGATGAAAAAGAACTTAAAAATGCTCCGGAAACTTTTAAATCTACAAAGTTCAGAGCTAAAGACTACGGCGAAGGAATGTATTATGCATTACAAGTTGCAGTTGAAGATTGCACGGGCTGCGCTTTATGCGTTGATGTATGTCCTGCAAAAAACAAGAAGGAAACCCGCTTAAAAGCAATTAACATGGAGAGCCAGCTTCCTCTGAGAGAACCGGAGAGAGCAAACTGGGATTTCTTCCTGAACATACCTGAGCTTGACAGAACGAAAGTAAATGTTACTAAGGTTAAAGATTCACAATTCCTCGAGCCATTATTTGAATTCTCAGGCGCTTGTTCAGGATGCGGCGAAACACCCTATGTTAAGCTGGTAAGTCAACTTTTTGGAGACAGGACAATTATTGCAAATGCAACCGGGTGTTCTTCAATCTACGGCGGCAACCTGCCTACAACACCGTGGGCATTAAACAAAGATGGAAGAGGACCTACCTGGTCAAATTCTTTATTTGAAGATAATGCTGAATTTGGTTTGGGATACCGACTAGCAATAGATAAACATAATGAACAGGCAAAAGAATTATTACATAAGTATTCCGCCGAAATAGGTGATGACTTAGTGAACGCTATAACCAGTGCTGTACAAAAAAATGAAGCCGATATTTATGAACAAAGAGAGAGAGTTGAAACACTTAAAAATAAGTTAAATGATTTAATTAAAGCTAATTCAAAAAGGAAGGCTGAAGAGTTGAAAAACCTTCTCAGTTTATCCGACTACCTGGTTAAAAAATCTGTTTGGATCATGGGTGGAGATGGTTGGGCTTACGATATAGGTTATGGCGGATTAGATCACGTAATTGCATCCGGTAAAAATGTAAACATTCTTGTTCTTGATACAGAGGTTTACTCAAATACCGGCGGACAGATGTCAAAAGCAACTCCGCGGGCTGCCGTAGCAAAGTTTGCTGCAGCAGGAAAACCATCCAGGAAAAAAGATTTGGGAATGATGGCAATGGCTTATGGCAATGTTTACGTTGCTAAAGTTGCAATGGGTGCAAACGATACTCAAACATTACGTGCATTTTTAGAAGCAGAAGCATACGATGGACCATCAATAATAATTGCTTACAGTCATTGTATTGCACACGGGATAAACATGGCAAAAGGAATGCAAAACCAAAAAGCCGCTGTTGATACTGGTTACTGGCAGCTTTACAGGTACAATCCTTCTTTGATTGATGATGGTAAAAACCCGTTCAAGTTAGAATCGAAGGGATTGAAAATGCCATTTAAAGAATACGCATACATGGAAACAAGATATAAAATGCTCACGAAAACTCATCCGCAGAGAGCAGAGGATCTGATGAAAGAAGCACAGAACGATGTTAATGAAAAATGGCAGGAATATGAACGGCTTGTTGATGTTTATGAACCAGCTAAAAAAGAAGAAGAACAAATAAAGGAAAAGGAAAAGGTGTAAAATGGATTTAACAACTAATTATCTCGGATTAAAATTAAATTCACCTATCGTTCCGTCGGCAGGTCCGTTATCTTCTGAAATATCAAACCTGAAAGAAATGGAAGATTCCGGTGCAGGTGCTGTTGTGCTTTACTCTTTGTTTGAAGAGCAAATTGAACACGATGAACTCGAATTAGATTATCACACATCTGTAGCTTCGGAAAGCTATGCAGAAGCTACCTCATATCTGCCCGAACATTTTGAATTCAGACGCGGACCAAAAGATTATCTTGAACATATTCGTAAAGCTAAAGATGCTGTGGATATCCCTATCATTGCAAGCTTAAACGGTAAATCAATTGGCGGCTGGATTGAGTATGCAAAACTTATTGAAGACGCCGGTGCCGATGCTTTGGAGCTAAACATATACCAGATAGCTGCTGATATTAACAAAAGAAGTGAAGAAGTTGAAAAGAATTATTCTCATATTGTTAGAAGAGTGCGGGCGGAAATTAAAATTCCGATTGCAGTAAAGATGCATCCCTTCTTCAGTTCCACAGCATTTATGGCTAAAGAACTAAGCAATGCGGGTGCAAACGGCCTGGTTCTTTTCAATCGTTTCTACCAGCCGGATATTAACCTGGAAACACTCGAAATTGAACCTGATGTTTTACTTAGCACGCCTATGGAAATGCGTTTGCCTTTAAGGTGGATAGCAATACTGCATGATAGAATTAAAGCTGACCTTGCTGCCACAACCGGCGTCTATACTGCAGAGGATGTTATTAAAATGCTTTTAGTCGGTGCTACGGTAACACAAGTGTTTTCAGCACTGGCAAAATACGGCATAGGACACATTGCCGATGTTATTACAAATGTTAAACAATGGCTTGAAGAAAATGAATATGAATCTCTCGATCAAATGAGGGGTAGTATGAGTTATAAAAATGTATCTGATCCGGCAAAGTTTGAGAGAGCAAACTATATGAAGGTGCTCCACTCATTTAAATAAACAAAATTTAAAAGCCTCCAAGCCATTACGGGTTATAAATACAGGGAAGAGCATTCGAATTTGGTGCCCACTATAATTCGATTGATTTATCAATAAACTGTAATGGCTTACTTCTAATCACAAGATTTTAACGGTATCAGGTACTCCACATCACAATATTTTATTAATGCATTAGTTATTTTTAGAACGGTTTTATAAAATTTCAATACTGGTATTATTAATGTTATTAAATCACAACTACAGATGTTAATATTTCTTTTAGTCTTCCTTTCCATTTATTCAACCCTGAATTATTATGTTTTTATAAGGGGATGGCAATTCTTATCTGCGTATCCATTCCTAAGACCATATTACTTAATTGTATTCATCGTGGTTGCTTACTCGTACGTTATTGCAAAAGTATTCTACAATTATCTTCACCCAATTATTCATGATGCATTCATATGGATAGGATCATTCTGGTTTGCATTTCTGGTTTATTTTATTCTTCTTTTATTAGTAGTTGATTTAGGAAGATTTATTGGTTTTAAATTAAATCTGTTCCCAACTTCATTTACAGAAAATTATCAGCTTGTAAAACAGATAACAGCCGCTGTAATCGTATTTATGGTCACATTGATAATATTAACCGGGTACTTCAATACCCGAAATATTAACATCAAAACATTGAACATAGATATTCCAAATAAATCAGCGAAATTAACTGAGCTTAATATTGTTATGGCAGGAGACATTCATCTTTCACCGATAAATGATGAGAAATTTCTCTCAAGTATTGTTAATAAGATAAACAGTTTGAATCCAGATATAGTTCTTTTCCCGGGAGATATTGTTGATGACAGAGCAGAAGTTCTGAAGAGATTAAATATTGGTGAATCATTTAAAAAAATAAAATCGAAGTACGGCGTGTTTGCTTCAAATGGTAACCACGAATTTATCAATGGTGTAGAAGGCGCTGATCGCTTTTTGAGTGAAAATGGTATTGAAGTTTTGAGGGATAGTATTGCAGTGATTGATGATGCCTTTATCATTTCAGCAAGAGAAGACAGGAGTATAACAAACTTTACAAACAAAAATAGAAAATCTCTTAATTCAATTCTTAATGGAGTTGATAAATCATATCCAATAATTCTTTTAGATCATACACCTGTTAATTTAGACCAGGCAATAAAAAACGGAATTGATTTGCAGCTATCCGGACATACACACCACGGGCAGATGTGGCCGGGAAACATTATTACAAATCTTATCTATGAAATTAGTTGGGGATACAAGAAGATCAGAAATACACAGTACTATGTAACTTCTGGTGCAGGAACCTGGGGACCACCGGTTCGTACAGGAAGCAAATCTGAAATAGTGAATATCAAAGTCAATTTTACCGAATAACCTGGCTTATTCATCCATTTATTTAGATTATTTATTTACAACAGCAGAAGTGTTTGGATGCATGACTGCCAGAATATTTAAGATTAAAACGTAAAGGTTGCTCCAAACCTAAAACTATCAAATGCAAGCGGTGGTGAACTTGGAAACGGCCAGTTCATTTTTTCCTGCCTTAATTCATAAATACTGTAAGCTAATGCATTCTTTAATAGGAAGTTTACAATTGGTCCTGCCTGAGGCGAAGAATTAAATATTTCTTTAATAAAGACATCAAGTAATCCGTTTGCTGCTGCTTCAATTATAGCACTGCCTGCCCATTTCCAAAATAAATGTCTTTCGAATACGATTGACCTTTGATAATTTACATCAAGAGAAATTAAGGATGTTGCTACAATTCTTATCCCACCATCGTTACTTGAGCCAAATCGTATTCCGTCTTCAATCCGGTCCATAGTTATCTGGTCACTCTCATTGGTTGCATTATTTGTAAAATCAACCTTAGTCCAATCGTAAGAATAAGAAGAGTAAAGTATTATTGCTGCATCGCCAAATTTATATCCGTATCCTTTGGAGCCGGCAAAACCAAAACGCCAGTTTTTAGAATTTATTCCATTCTTATCAGACCCGTCGGATATATCGCTGGATATGTAACTGAAAAACAGATACTTGAATTTATACTTTAAGATGTTATCAGCGTATCTGCTTATCTTTCTTGTGGTGTGTCCTAATTGCAGTTCTAATAAGTTTGCATCGGCAAGAGGATCCGATATGCTTTCATTTCTAACATCTGTAATTCCATAAAGAAATGAAATCGTTGGCATTTTTCTTCCGAAAACGACCCATTGTTCAAACTCATCGTACTCCCAGCTCCAATCCCATTTATCTTCCTTTGTTTCTGTAGAATCCTGTGCCAACAGAGTTACACCAGAAAATAATAGCGATGTTAAAACAGTAGTTATAAGAAAAAATTTTGATTTCATATTTCAACCTAAAAATATTTTTGCGATTAACTTTAAGACAATAGTTTCTCAAATAAGGTTACTGCCAAATTTAATTAATTTTCCATTTTATTATTTCATCAAGATACGCATGAAATTTAGCCGGCAGATTTTTGTACTTGGAGAAAAATTCGGATTTCACTTTTTCAAAATCACGAGCTCCGGTTTTGGCAATATCATTTTCGATATTATTTATAAAAGTGTTGATCTTCCCTTTTACTTTATCCCGAACTTCTTCACCGCTAATTCCTGCTATTACGTCAACGCTTAACTCTATATCAAAATTATTTTCAACCAAAGTGCGGAAAGTAATCCCGCGGAAATTCTCAGCAACCATGGTGCGGTTAACATTACCTAGCTCTTTTGCAGTCTCTGAAACTGATGAGTGGGAAAATTTTTTATTTCGTAATGATTCCAATACAAGGTCTTCAAAATCAAATTTGCTGCCTTTAACTATTTCTTTAGGAAGATCTGAAAACTGAAGCATTTTTCTTCCTTCAGATTTTGCAAATATAACAGCACTTTTTACAACCGACTGCAATTCCCTTATATTACCTTTCCATTCATAATTTATCAATGCCTTTGTTACAGCTTTAGAGAAACTCATTCCGGCTTCTTCCTCCGACAGAAAATGTCCTGCAAGAATTTCAATGTCTTCTTTTCTCTCACGCAGCGGCGGTAATTTAATTTGTATTACATTCAACCTGTAATAAAGATCTTCACGAAAATTTTTCTCCCTCACTTCACTTTCCAAATCTTTGTTTGTTGCTGCAACAACCCTCACATCAACATTAAACTGGTTTGGCGAGCCAACCTTGGCAATCTCTCCGGATTGTAAAACACGTAAAAGCTTAACCTGAAAATTCTCCGATGTTTCACCTATCTCATCTAAAAAGATTGTTCCTTTATCCGCAGCTTCAAATCTTCCTATCTTATCATTGGCGGCTCCTGTAAACGCTCCTTTCACATGCCCGAACAATTCGCTTTCCAGCAATGATTCTGTTATGGCTGTGCAGTTTACGGCAACAAAGTTTTTATCCCTTCTATTACTTAAAGAATGAATGGCTCTTGCTACCAGCTCTTTTCCAGTTCCACTTTCCCCTGTTATTAAAACTGTAGCATTCTCCGGTGCAGCTCTATTAATAATCCTAACCACTTTATCAATTGTATTTGAACGATAGACAATCCCATGAAAATTCTTAATATTATTTTCAGAAGGTAATTTGGCTTCTGTTTTATCCTCTTCGCTTTCGCGCAGTTTTTCTATGTCTGATTTTAAAGTTTTTATCTTTTCAATTAATCCAGCTGAGCTGCTTTCTTCAACAACGTTCATTTCTTTTTGAAGCCTTCCAAGTTCAGATTGTTTTGTTTCGAGAAGACGTTTAAGTACTTCGCTTTCATTCAAAACCCCTCGGAGTAAATTTTTCTTTTCTAAAATAAAAAATGTCATTTCTGTCAGCAAAACAAAAAAGAGCGGGAAGAAGAAAAAAGATAAACCGGTCTTATAATTAAATGCAATTAATAGAATAAAAGTAATTATCAGGAACATCCCGAAAATGAAAAGGAAACTATATGCCTGTTTTGCTTTTAATTTTGGCTGGATAAAAATGAACCCTACAAGAATTATTAAAAACAGAAAGGATGAAATAAAATAGATGTCTGTATTTAGCCAACGTAAATTCAAAAGATTATCAAGAGCAAATGCATGCAGCGCTACACCAGGTAGTTGTTCATCAAAAACACTTTTTATAGTTGATGCAATTTGTGGATCGCTGATACCGATAATTACTATTTTATCCTTTAAGAATTTTAACCCGGCACTGTTGTTCTGAACAAGTTCGAAATACTCGAGTAAGCTATAATTGCTGAATTTCTTCCAGGATGACCGGAAGTTTAACAGTGTTGATTTTTCCTCACTATCATTTCCAAACAACTGGTATGAAAATGCTTTTTCAAAAATTCCATTGTTATCAATCACAAGCGGGATGGCAATTCCATTTTCCCTCAGATAATTTAGATGGCCGGTCAAAAAACTTTGATTGAGAAGTTTGGGACTAGGATAGCTTAGTGAATCTGTATAAAATTTTTCGTTCGATTCTGTAACACTACCAGCTAATGAACTCAGCACAATCCTACCGGATTTTTCAATCTCATTTTTCAGCAGTTTATCATAAATTGTTTGAGTTATCAAACGTGAACTGAGAAATACTTCTAATCCAATTTTACTTACAGTCTGCTTTTCCAGATTTTTTATTAGCAGCGCATAGTAACTGCGTTTTATCGGCCAGGGTCCAATTCTATCAAGATCAGATTTTGATATATGAATTATTACAATGTTAGAATCGGGAGATCTCTCCCCGGCAATTACTGAGTAGAAATCTTCGAAATATTTATCTGTTTTTTCTGTAATTCCCGTGAACAAAAATAGAATAATAGCTGCAAGGATTACGAAAAGTACTTTTATGTAAAGTTGTTTTTTCTTAGTCAATTCATCAACATTAATATTTTTAGGTATTAAGTGACTAAATATATGAATTTAGAGGTATGAAAATAAGAATTGCGAATTTTATTGCTAGTGGGAAAAGGAATATGTTACATTTTAGTGATACTATTTTAGTAATAACATAATCTTGCTTCCTAAAAAATTATTTACCTGCATTCTGTAAATGTACACCCCGCTAGCTAAACCTCGTCCACCTGAGACGGATAAACTATTAAAATCAACTTCGTACCTGTCTGCTTTTTTAATCTCATTTAGTATGGTTGCCACTTCCTGTCCAAAAGTGTCGAATACCTTTATCGTGACAAAACCGTCAACTGGCAATTCAAATCTAATTTTTGTTTCAGGATTAAAAGGATTTGGATAGTTTTGCTCCAATGAATATCCTTCTAGCGGGACAAACACATTTACAATTTTTGAATATTTAAACATTCCATTATAATCAATCTGTTTTAACCGGAAAATATTTTCCATCCCCCTTTGCGGTTTATCATCAGTAAAATTGTAAGTGTGAGTTGAGGTACTGCTGCCGTGCCCTTTAACAAAATCAAGTACAGACCAATATCCATTGATTCTTTTCTGAACTTCAAATCCCATATTATTTATTTCTGATGCTGTAATCCATGTGAGCAATACCCCATTCTTAACTAAAGTAGCAGTAAACGAATTAAGCTCAACCGGCACAACAACCTGTGCAGTATCACTGTACGGCGATTCACCAACATCATTAAATGCTTTTACACGGTAAATGTAGGTAGCTATCGTAACGGTGGTATCAAGATAAGTTGTAACATTTTGACTGACTGTGTCAACTACTTCAAAAATATCTGCTAAGGGATTTTCTCTTTCTATTATGAATCCTGATTCATTAATGGAATTATCAATCCAATTCAACTCTACAGACCAGGGGTTTGAATAAACTTGTGCCACCAAATCACCTGGGGTAGCGGGAAGGGGATTAATAATTTCATAGAAATCAACTAATTCACTATCAACATTAAAAAAACTGAATGTGAGATGGGTCTCGTTTGCTGTCATTAACATCGCTCCATATTTATCATTATATCTTACCTGGCTGCCGGGAATTGGCGTGTCAAACCCATACCTGCTCATTCCCCCCAGGCCATTTACAAAATACGGGAAATCATCAATAATTAATCTTTCATACGTATGATCGTGTCCTGCCATAACAACATCTGCTCCCCACTCCTTAAACGGCCATTGCATATACTCCGTTGAACCATGGTTCGATGAGGAGGAATATGGTGCATGATGGAAGTAAACTACATTCCAGATGGAAACTGATGTTGAAAGAGCATTTTGTAACCACTGCCCTTGAATTGAAATCTCATTAACTCCATCAGGTTCATCTGTATCACTATCCAATGCAAAAAAGTGTACATCTCCCCAAATAAAATCATAATATCTTTCATTGTTTGGTAATGCAAAGTAGTCATAGTATGGTTGTGGTGGATTTGTATGCCAGTCATGATTACCTAAAGATGGAAAAAATCTATTCACATCCGATCCCTGACCATATGATCCAATATAGGGATAAATATACTGATGATAATATTGACCAATATTGGGATCAATAGTAGAAGCCTCACCATCAGGATAATTGTTATCACCAAGAGTGATTACGAAGTCGACATTCCAACTATGTACAAGATTGGCAACAGCTAACTCATTGCTGCCTGCATCCCCATAATCTCCTATCGAAGCAAAATTTTGAGCAAGAAGGCAAGAACTTGATAATATTAAAATTACTATAGTTTTCACAGCCATCCCTCCAAATAAACATTACAATCATTTTTGTGAATTAACAAAAAGAAAACAATCCTCTTAATCAACTTGTTCATTTTTAATATTAATAAGTAGTGTATTTAAATAATGTGTTAAAATTGACTAAGTTATTTTTAAAAAATAATGTAGAAATATCTGGTCTCAAAAGCAATGATACTTGCAAGACCATAGTGTACTAATATGAGAATAATTAAAGATGGGCTAACGTTTAGTACTATTTATGATTCAGATTATTAATTTAAAATTGACCGGGAAAATAAAAAATCTGGAAATCTTAAATCTAGAAAAAATAATGGTGCTATTATAGAATAAACTTACTTAGATCTCTGTCTTTAACAATTTTGTCAAGTTTATCTTTTACAAATTCAGCTGTTATCTTAACAGTTTCCGCGGGGATTTTATCAGGCACATCAAAAAGTATTTCATCAAGTAACGTTGTAAGTATTGTGTGCAGTCTTCGTGCGCCAATGTTTTCCACCTGATCATTTACCTGAGTAGCAATTCGTGCAATTTCTTTAATTCCGTCGTCGGCAAAATCAAGTTTCACACCTTCTGTTTCGAGTAGGGCGCAATATTGTTTTAACAATGCGTTTTGCGGGGTTGTTAAAATCTGCACGAAATCATCTTCGGTTAAGCTGTTAAGTTCAACGCGTATCGGGAAACGACCTTGTAGTTCCGGAATAAGATCTGAAGGTTTGGAAACGTGAAAAGCACCGGAAGCAATAAATAAAATATGATCGGATTTAACCACACCATATTTGGTATTTACATTCGTTCCTTCAACAATCGGGAGAAGATCCCGCTGAACACCTTCACGCGAAACATCCGGACCCTGTCCTTTTCCGCCTCCGCCGGCAACCTTATCTATCTCATCAATAAAAACTATTCCGGAATTTTCCACTCTCTTTATAGCTTCACTATGAACAGCTTCCATATCTATTAACTTTTGTGCTTCTTCCTGTGCAATAATTTTTCTTGCTTCAGCAATAGTAGTTTTCCTTTTCTTTCTTTTTTTAGGCATCAAGCTGCCCATAATTTCCTGGATGTTTATTCCCATATCATCCATTCCAATCGGTCCTAATACCTGCATACCCATAGATGGTTGTGCCTGGGAATCAAACTCAATATCTTTATCATCCATTTCACCATTCTTCAGTTTTACCTTCATCCACTCCCGGGTTTTTTGGTTTTGATATTCTTCAGATGCTGTATCCTGCTCTGTTTGCATTTGCGCTTCTTCATTTGTAGCTGATTGTTTATGCGTAATGGGGCGCTGTGGTCTTCTGACAGGAGGAATTAATATATCAAGCACTTTTTCGTCGGCTAAATCTTCTGCCTTTGTCTGAACATCTTTAGTTTTTTCTGCCTTCACCAAATTAACTGCAAAGTCTGTAAGATCGCGTATCATTGATTCCACATCTCTTCCTACATAACCAACCTCTGTAAATTTTGATGCTTCAACTTTTACAAACGGGGCTCCAGCGAGTTTAGCAAGTCTTCTTGAGATTTCAGTTTTTCCTACACCCGTTGGGCCTATAAGAATAATATTATTTGGAAGAATCTCTTCGCGTAGAATATCATCAATCTGCTGTCTTCTCCACCGGTTTCTTAAAGCAATTGCAACAGCACGCTTTGCTTCGGTTTGCCCGATGATGTAGTTATCCAGTTCTTTTACAATTTTACTCGGTGTTAATTCTAACATTGTTTTATCAGCCATTATAAATTCCATTCTCCTTAGTCAATAACTTCGACATTTATTTTATCGTTTGTGTAAATGCATATATCAGAAGCTGTTTGTAGTGCTTCCTGTACAATTTCCTTTGCAGACAGACTACTATGTTTTTTAAGCATCTTGGCCGCGGCAAGAGCATACATCCCGCCGGATCCTATTGCAACTATTTTATCATCCGGCTCAATTACATCTCCGTTTCCGGAAACTACTAAAGCAGTATCCCTGGCAATAATTGCCAGCATCGCTTCCAACCGTCTAAGATATTTATCAGTTCTCCAATCCTTTGCAAGCTCAACAGCAGCACGGTTTACATTACCTTTGTATTGTTCAAGTTTATCTTCAAAACGCTCCATTAATGTAAAAGCATCTGCAGCACCACCTGCAAATCCACAGAGGACTTTACCGTCAGCTAATTTTCTTATCTTCGATGCATTACGTTTTACAACAGTATTCCCGAGGGTAACCTGTCCGTCGCCGCCTAATGCAGCAACACCGTTATGCACGGTTCCTAATATTGTTGTAGCTTTAAATTCCATTTCCATACTAACTCCTTAAATCAAACTCATTTATGATTCTGCAAATCCTTATTCATTATATTCCCGAAGCGGGATAGAGGGAAAAATTTGCGGAACAGATTTTTGATATTTCTTATAAATTTCACCAAAAACTTTAATCAGTTTTTTTTCTTCGTGATATGCACCAATGTAAAAATAAGCAACTATCAGAAGAAAATATGTGAGATAAAACAAATCCATCGTTGGACGGAATAATAAAAATATAATAGAGAAAAAATAAATCGGATGCCGTGAATATTTAAAAGGTCCGTCAATTGTTAAAGTCAAATCTTCATCCAGATCGGAAGAATATTTTTTTAGGATATACCGTTCAATTTGAGAGATGCCTAAAAATTCTTTGATACAAATATATTTAAATGACCATATAATCCCGATTAGTGCAGCAAATTGAGGGATCAGAATAAGAATATCGAAAGGTTTTGGCAGATCGTAAATAACTACATTCGGTTTAGGTGATACTTCGTAAATAAAATATAGTGAAACTATAGCGAACAGATTATAACCAAGTCTGTAAAAAGCAATTAGATTGCCAAAGTTTTTTTTAACACTCTCCTTAACAGTGTGAGATGCAAGTACTGAATGTATCCAGGCGTAAACTGCAAATAGAAGGGAAATAGTTAAAACATCGATTAAGTAGGGCATTATAATTCTTTTCTGAGACGCGCGACAGGGAGACGAAGCTGCTCACGATATTTTGCAACTGTACGTCTTGCAATGTGGATGCCTTCGTTGTTTAACAACTCAGCAAGTTTATCGTCACTGTAAGGTTTCTTTTTATCCTCGACATCAATTATTTCTTTTAAACGTTCTTTTATATGTTTATTGGAAACTTCTTCGCCGGAATCAGTTGATAGCCCTTCGCTGAAGAAATATTTTAGTTCGTGGATGCCCATCGGGCTTTGAACATACTTACCGTTAACAACTCGGCTGATTGTTGAGATATCCATACTTATTGCTTCTGCTATATCTTTGTAAATCATCGGTCTTAAAAATTTTGCTCCCTTTTCAAAAAATTCGTACTGTCTTTCGAGTATTGCCTGCATTATTTTAAGAAGCGTTTCTCTTCTTTGCTGAATACATGCTATAAACCATTTGGCAGATTCAAATTTTTCTCTAAGGAACTTGTAAGTTTCCTTATCCCTTGAATTTTTTTTCTTACCTTTTTTCTTTTTCGATGTAAACATTTCGAGATATTGTTTACTTATTGTCACCGAAGGCATGCTTCTATCATTAAGAGTGATGATAAAGTTATCCTCAACTTTTTCTAAAACAAAATCAGGTGTTATTTGATTCATCTCAACCGATTCGAGGTTTCCCTCTCCAGGTTTTGGATTTAAGCTTTGAATAAGCTCAACCGTTTTTTTCAGAGATTCATCGGTCAGGTTCATCTTTTGCTTTAATGCTTCGAAGCGTCTTTTAGTAAAGTCATCGTAATGTTCTTCAAGTATTTTTTGAGCAAGGAATTTGTAATACTTATCAACATCCATTGAAGCTCTAAGCTGAATAAGCAGACATTCCTGGAGATTTCGTGAAGCAATGCCGATTGGATCAAAATGCTGGATAGTGTGCAGAAGTGCTTCAGCTTTTTCGTGATCAATCTTAATATGTTCAAATAACTCCAACTCTTCCAACAATTCATCTGTGGTGCGTTTCAAGTATCCATCTTTATCGAGATTGCCTATTATTTCCTCACCAAGTGCAGTAAGATCATCATCAAGTGCGAGTAATCTAAGCTGTTCTAAAAGATACTCATAGAGTGTTTCACGTACAGGTGCTAATGGATGAAAAGTCTCTTCATCATTGCTGCGATTTACTCTTTCATGGTCGAAGTCATCATCATTCATTAAATCTTCTAATTCAAATTCTTCTTTATCCGGATCCAGATCTTCAATTTCATCATCTTTCTCTTTATCCTCCTGCTCCTGGCTAAGCTCATAATCCTCTTCCAGAATAGGATTCAATTCAAGTTCTGTTTTTATTCTTTGTTCAAGAGCTAGAGTATTTAACTGCAGCAGTTTTTGATATTGTATTTGCTGCGGTGAAAGTTTTTGCTGTTGTGATAATCTCTGGTTCAGTGATAACATATTACCTTCCGATTGCTTTCTTTAAATCTAAATACCATTGTTCGCCATAGTGCCGCTCCAGTGCTTCTTCACAGAATTCGGCTACAGTTACATTTTCTCCGGCGCCTTTTTCAAGTGCGGGGTTACACTCATCAAATTTTTCAAACCTCAGAACATCTCCTCCAAAGTCGGAAATTCTTATTGGAAACAGATGACAGGAAATTGGTTTTTTAAACTCGGTTTTTCCTTCAAGGAACGCTTTTTCAATTGAACATTTAGCTATTCCATTATCGTAATAAACAAAGACACATTCTTTATTATCAATGCTGCTTATTAAAAGCTCACTATCCTCCTTAATATAAAATCCGTTTTCCTCAATTTCCTCAATGTTCCGGCGCGAAAGATAATGCTTTACAATATCAAGAATAGTGTCAATTTTACCGATTTCATCCTGCTTTAAAGGTGCACCATATTTGCTTTCAAATGTACAACAGGCCCCCTTGCATTTATTTAAATCACAAATAAATGGCGTATCTGCTATCTCATCACGAACCATAATATTATTAACAGAAATTATCATACCATTCTCTTATTGGAATAATTTTTGATGCAAAATAAAGAATTGTTTCAAAATTGCAAAGTTTAAATTCCTACCCCAGTTAATCTTACATTCCTGACTACAGCATTTTATTAAATAAGAACCAGGTGCCAGATGATATAAAATGGAGTATAGTTTTTGAACTATATTACTAAAAAACTTTTAAATTTAATCTTCATTTCAGTTTCTTTGTAATTACTGCTAACATCTCAAAACCGTTTCTTGAATCAGCATCATTGGTATTATAAATTAATTTATTATTAGTTTTAGCAGTAAATAAATTAAAATGCAAAAGCAAGATATCATAAAACATGAATTTTAACGAACAAGTAATATTAATAACCGGCGCATCAACCGGTATTGGTAAGGAATTAGCAAAACAGCTTTCTGATCTAAACTGTTCCCTTGTACTTCTTGCAAGAAGATCTGATTTACTGGGTGAGCTGAAGACTCAATTAATATCCAGCAAGGCAAATATCAACATATATAAGTGCGATGTTGCCGATCCTGATGAAGTTAAAAAAGTTTTTACAGAGATTAGAGAACATTATAATAAAATTGATATTGCAATTCTGAATGCCGGTGTTGGCAGCAAATCCAGTGCAGAGGATTATGATTATGAAAATGCTAAAAGAACTTTTGATGTAAACGTACTGGGAATTGTAAACTGTCTTGAGAATCTCCTGCCTGATTTTATTAAGCGCAAAGATGGAATGATTGTCGGTGTATCAAGTCTCGCAGATTCGCGGGGCTGGAAGGGCAGCGGATTTTACTGTGCGAGCAAAGCAGCAGCTACAATTTTAATTGAAAATTTAAGGGCAGAATTACAATCATTTAACGTTAAGGTAATAACTGTTAAACCCGGATTCGTTGAAACTCCTATGACAGCTAAGAATAAGTTTAAAATGCCGTTTTTAATGAGTGCGGAAAAAGCAGCAAAAATTATCATCTCTGGAATAAAAAGCGAAAAACGTATAATTCAATTTCCCTTACCGACAGTGCTCGGTGCAAAGCTAATGCGTATTGTGCCGGACTCTTTATTTGAATACATTTCGAGAAAGAATCCATCTAAAGTAAAAGATTAGAAAATAATAGTAAATGTATAATAAATTTCTTGTTGCATGTTTACTGTTCAGTTCATTCACTTTTGCACAAACTGATTCCACATTAATTCTCAGCGAAATAATGTTCTTCCCTGTTTCCGGTCCGAATGAATTTATTGAGCTATATAATTTTAATGAAACAGAAAGCATCGACTTAAACGGTTATAAGATTAAGTACTCAACTTCATCCCCAGACAGCCTAATAGAAACGGGAGAAGGAACGATCCTACCACCGAAAAGTTTTGCAGTAATATTTGAAGGTGATTATCCTTTTGGATCGGGAATATATGATGAAATGATACCACCCGAAGCTCTCGTATTAAAAATTTCAGATAATTCATTCGGCTCTAACGGAATGGCTAACACATCGGACAGACCTGTTTGGCTTCTTTCCCCTGCAGATGACACACTTCAGTCCTACATTTATTCAGCAGATAACAACGCATCTTTTTCTGATGAAAAAATTGAAATGACCGGAAACAATTCCCAATCGAACTGGGATAACTCACTTAACTCAAACGGAACCCCGGGATTTCAAAATTCAGTAACTCCATTGAGCTTTGACCTGGAGATGAACTCTTTAACATTTTCTCCTGCCATCCCAACAGAGGGAGAGGATGTCACAATTTTTTCAAAAGTGAAAAATAGAGGAATTGAAAATGCAGCAAGTTATACTATAGAAATTTATAACGATGCTGATTTTGATTCCACTGCTGATCCGGGAGAGTTGATTTTATCGCAAGACTTTTTAAACCTTGCGGCTGGGGATTCAATATCTGTTAGCACAATTATGTTTTCGCTTGCAGCAGGTAATTACCAGATAATTTCAAGGGTTTTATTTAGTGAAGACGAAAATCTTTTAAATAATGAATTGATAGAAGCATTTATAGTTTTTCCACCGCCAAATAATTTTAATGATGTTGTTTTAAATGAACTAATGTATAACCCAACTTCAGGCGAGCCCGAATGGGTTGAACTGTTTAACAGAACTCCCACCCAGTTAAATCTTAAGCAGTGGACAATCTCGGATTTAACAACTACGGTAACAATAACAACCGAAGATAAATTCATTCCATCAAGTTCATATGTTATTTTGACCAAAGATTCCTCAGTAATAAATTTTTATAATATACCATCTGAAGTGATTCAGCTTAATCTTCCTTCTCTCAATAACTCTGGCGATGCAATTGTGATAAGGGATTCATTAGGTGTACTTATTGACAGTGTTCTTTACTCTCCTGATTGGGGTGGAAATTCCGGCGGCAGATCACTTGAAAGAATTTCCGCGGATGGCAACAGTAATGAACCAACTAACTGGGGAACATCAATAAGCCAGCATAAAGCCACTCCGGGAATAATAAATTCTATTACCATAAAAGATTACGATCTTGCAATATTATCTTTTACATCTCTTAAAGAAATCGGAATTATCGGTGAAGAGATTGAATTTGAAATTAATGTTTTGAATAAAGGGTTAAATGAATCGCAGGATTTTGAAGTTAATCTTTACAGAGATGCGAATGCTGATTCAATTGCACAAATATCTGAATTGATTGCAACACAATTTGGAACTGCATTACTTTCGGGCGATAGCATTTTCTTTAATTTTGCAACAAGTAATTTTGATTTGGGGACTAATTATTTTATAGGCAATGTAATAACTTCGCTGGATGATGATACAACTAACAACATTGCTTTCAGAGTTATTATAGGCACTACAATTAATGAAGTTAGAAATGATTTAGCAATAAATGAGTTTATGTATTCTCCTGAGTCACCGCGACCGGAATGGATTGAATTATATAACCGCAGCAATAAGTTGATTGATCTAAAAAATTACCAGCTTGCGGATAATTCTGATACCGTAAATTTTGTTCTCAATTCATTAATTATAAATCCCTTTGAGTATGTTGTTTTTTCTGATGACACTTCAATCTTTAATTATTATAACATTTCTTCCCCGGTTGTTATCAGTAACCTCCCGGCTTTAAACAATTCGGGTGATAAAATAATTTTACTCGATTCCCTGAACAGAACAATCGATTCTCTAAAATATTTATCGTCATGGGGTGGCAGCAATGGTAATTCACTTGAAAGAATTGATGCTGATATTTCCTCAATCGATTCAACAAATTGGAAAACATCAATCAGTATTTTTGGAGCCACTCCGGGCTATATAAACTCGGTTACGCAAAAAGATTTTGATATTGCTGTCAGAGATATAATCTTCTCACCTGCATTTCCTTTTGATAGTGATACAATCAGCATCTCGGCAAAAATTATAAATCCCGGACTTAATCCTGCAGCATTTACCTTACAGATTTTTGAAGATATCAACCTCGATTCAATTCCCGATATCTTGATTGAAACAAGCAGTATCTTTAATCTTTCTCCCGGTGATTCAAATATTTATCAACTCAATCATCAAATAGAAAATATTTTAAACAAACATGGCTTCTCTGTTATTGCACAATTCAGTGAGGATGAAGATACCACCAATAATTATTTTTATAAAACTGTGGCACCGGGATTCCCGCCACAGTCAATTGTTGTTAATGAAATTTTATACGCACCGGCGGGCGGTGAACCTGAATGGCTTGAACTCTACAACAATACAACTGAAACAATTAATCTTAACGGCTGGAGCATCTCGGATATCTTTACTACGCCGGTTCAGGTATTTATTGATGTTGACTTATTAATTCTTCCTTCATCATACCTGTTAATTACAAAGAATTTATCTGTCAGCAACTTTCACCGTTTTATTCCATCGCCTATACATGAAATTAGTCTGCCGGTATTGAATAATGATGTCGACGGAGTTATTCTGCGTGATGATCGTGATGCCGTGATAGACTCAGTTAAATACAACAGCGATTGGGGCGGAACAAGCGGTTACTCTCTTGAAAGAAAAAATACAACCATAAACTCAAATCAACCGCTCAATTGGGATTCTTCCAACGATATTGAGCAGAGCACTCCTGGCAGAATTAATAGTGTAACACCCAAACAGTTTGATCTTTCAGTGACTGCATTAAATTTTAACCCGCGTTTTCCTGTTACGGGTGATGATGTATTTGTTTCAGCGGTGATTAAGGTGTTGATAGTGGGACTAAGTCAGAAAGAGATTAAGATGTCTTTTCCTCCTTGGTTAGTTTCTTTGGCAAGAAAGAGTGTGCCAGAGTGCACAGATTGCGTGACGAGTGTGCCATAGAGCACGTGCAGCTAAGAAGACAGGATGGATGAGGCAGCTTTCCGTCAGGAAGTATTGCTCGTCGTCCAGCCACCATTCCACCTCCCCGCCCAGGTCCTTGGGATTGTTCGGGTCGCTCCCGATGAACCCTACCACCTCGTCGAAATCATGGGCCACGACGCCTTCACCCGGGGCATCGTCGAGAGCCTGAATCCGCACCGCCGCCCGGGCGGCATGCGTTGTCTCTACTGGGCAAAG
>Ga0209536_100003323_pt1 | contig 25899 bp, 19 predicted proteins | sample DeeMarSeWOR28_12_FD_187461 | JGI IMG/M metagenome (GOLD analysis project Ga0209536, IMG submission 187461) | Marine sediment microbial communities from White Oak River estuary, North Carolina - WOR-2-8_12 (SPAdes) (version 2) | ecosystem: Environmental > Aquatic > Marine > Intertidal zone >...
CAGAGTGCTCAAGCCCGCCGGTGCGCTGCTGCTTACTTCTCCATCCCCTTTCTTTGAATGGGTTGCTGCCAAAATCGGCTACCTTAAAAATTCCGGACACGTTGCAAGATATAGTCTCAGGGAACTCGAAAAACTCTGTAAGAATGCGGGATTTGAAATTGTGATTTCAAGAAAGTTCCAGGTTTCGCCTTTTTATTTGCCGGCACATAACTTTCTCGAAGCCGCTTTAAGAAGGCTCGGCTTGTCATTTTTAATGATGAACCAGTTGATTGGATGTATAAAAGAGAAATAACAGTCTTACTAATATGGTTTTTCAAAAACAATACTGGGAAAATAAAAAAGTTCTAAAAAGACGTCACCCTTCTCACCCCGTTATACAAGCCTTTGCGAAACCAAAGGTCGATTTGATAATCGAACAGTTAAATAATGATCTGTATGTTAATGATAACAAAAACAAGATGTTGCTGGATGTAGGTGCCGGTAATGGGTATATTTCGTATTATCTCTCTCAGCATTTTGATGTGACCTGTCTGGATTTTTCCCGTAACATGCTTGAACTTTGCCCGTTGGATAAAAAGATCCTGGCATCTGCCATGCATTTACCTTTAAAAGACAAGTCTTTTGACGTAGTATTTTGCTCAAATCTATTGCATCATTTGAAGGATCCTTTAAAGGCTCTCATGGAAATGTCCCGGGTAAGTTCAAGATATATCATTATCGTAGAACCTAACCGGGCAAATCCATTGATGTTTTTGTTTTCCTTTGTTTCAAAGGCTGATAAAAGGCTGAGGAAATTCAGTAAAAAATATTTTATATCTATATGCGAAGAATTGGCAGAACATAAAATAGAATTTATCACAACAACAGGTGCTGTTCTTCCAAATATCACACCTTCCTTTTTGCTGCCACTAATGAAAATAGCAGAAATCTGTCTCTATCCAAAACTTTTTCATCTTCTGATTCTCGAAAAAAGCACATCGTCAAACAAGGATTGAAATGAAGTTCAAAAGTTATAATATCTTCAAAGTAATCGGTCTATTTATACTTGTCTGGATTCTATGCCGTATTGACCTGTCGGCTACCATGAAAATTTTAGGTAAAAGCAATTGGATTTTACTAACTTTTGCCGTCATCCTGATGTTCCTGTCCTTTTTTTGCAAAGTTCTAAGATATCAATACATATTATACCTGCAGGGAGTAAAATGCTCTTTGACAAAAACATTACATATTACGCTGGTCAGCCTTTATCTAAGCACAATTACCCCGGGGCGACTTGGAGAAATGTCTAAAGCTTTTTTCATCCACAAACAAACAAAAAAATCGTCGTTGTCCGGTTTATTAGCGGGCAGTCTGTTAGACAGAGCATCCGATATCTATGTTTTATTGTTGATTGCTCTATTTGGCTATCTAACCTTCAATCCTCCCACTTTGCACTCGGTGAAAACGCCTCTGATAATAATTTTGACAGCGATGACGTTGTTGCCGTTTGCTTTTTTAATAAAAGAGTTGGAAAATTTTTTTATTCACACGATTCGATGGATAGAAAAAAAGACTTCTCGTACGAATTTTCTCTCCCAACAACTCGAAGTATTTCTCTCGGAAATCCGCTCATTAACCAGGCCCAAAATGTTAAATACGTTAGCAATAACTTTTATTGCTTATCTCTTTTTCTTCGGCGCCTGTTACTTTATGGCTACCTCGATATATATCAACTTGTCTTTTTACAAGGTATCCTTTTTCATTGCTTGCACAAATGTAGTCTCACTTTTGCCTATAAGTATTGCCGGAATAGGTACTCGTGAGGCTGTTCTCGTTTATCTTTTTTCTAAAGAGACACTTCCCGCCGAATCTGCCCTGGCTTTCTCTATTCTTATCTTCTCTTTTACTTACCTGTTGTTTTCTATAATAGGTTTTATTTGTTTTCTTTTTCTGAAAGACAAATAATGTGGTGCCGGAACATAAAAATCCGCAATTAATTCGATAAATCTAAGGCCGGCCAGCCCAAATTCTCTTGCCCCCCTACTCCACAAACACACAGCGGTTACTTCACACCCATAATCACTCCCTACAAAACACAATATTCAATCCACAAAACACTCCGAAATAATCATTGGATTTTTTCATTGCAAAATATGACCAAATAAAGTATAAATTTCAGTAGCGAATATTCATGCGAAGCACCCGGATTTATACTTACGTATATGTGTATCCTAAATTCTTTTTAAAAAGAAAGTGAGGGAACATGTCATGAAAGCATCAATTCTTAAGTCAAGTTTCATTCTATTATCTGTTATTCCATTGCTGGGACTTGTATTGACCGGCTGCAAAAAAGAAACTCCACCACATCAGGAACAGGCCGCTACAGCCCCACCGACACCAGAACAAATTGCAAAAGAAAAGGAATTCCTGTCGGCCCCGGATGTCGTGACCTGCAAGCTCGAGAAAACCACACTCTCGAAACTCGATCTTCCCCAACAACACACGGCATTTTTTATCCACAGGATGGAACGGGAAAACAGAGAAAACATCAAACAAGCACAAATCAATCTCGCCAATCGCCCCTGTAAGATCATCCTGGGAGAAAGGCCCGAACGTGAATTTTACCTATACGACACCGAAACGGGAATCGGCCCCTACTGGTGGGGCTCATGGAGCCTGAATTCATATCACAAGATCAATGATACATTCTTCGAATTCATGCTAATCGAGGACGGCAACAAAATCGCCTCCCGTTCATACAAAGGACCGCTCGGCACAATCAAGGTCGGCAAAGGCGGCAGGGAGCTGGAAAAAGTTGAATTCAACGGTTCATTACTTCAGAAGGAAAGTGGTGCTGCACCGATTGGGACAATTAAAGAACGCTGGCCTGATCCGGTAACCGAGTGCAGAATTCCTGTAGGTGATTATACACCCAATATTATGAAAGTGACCTACGACAACCTTGCTATCGACATCTCCAACAACTATCACACAAACGCACAGGGTCAGTCCGGTCCCGAGAACATAGTCTATGGTATGCAGATACGTGAAGATAAGCCGTATGTGTTGGATTTCTCGAACAAACCGATGGTGATATTCGACCAGCCGTCGACGAGTCAGACAACCTTTTCACACGGTCAGGAAATCAAGTTCGCCGCGGTTTTGATCGATCCAAAGCTGGACATCATGATACGCGGACTGGATGATACATCTGTTCAAGTTGACAAAGAATACAAAGATGCAAACAGTAAAGTAATTCATACCACTAAAGTAAGTAAGTCATTGGACCCGAACGTAGTGATAGCACGCGCTGACGGTGAAGTTGTCGCTGAGGGTGTAATGCCCTTTGGCTGAGCAGGCACATGCGGGTACACGTGGCGTGTACCGGACGATCTCAAAATCAACGGCGACCAAGAAGAACTGACCGTAACTGTAACTTACAAAACCCAGAAGCTTTACGGCAAAGTATCTGCACAGCGAAAAATCAAAATCCGAAAATAACAACAGGTTCAGGTAATGGCACATAAATTTAAATACTTTTTGATATTTCTTTTCATTCTATTGTTCGTGATGGTTGCGATTTCTATTTACAATTTAAAGCCACCATCATCCCCATCTCAAGGCTTTTGGAGACTTGTTCGCAAACCTATTCCAAAATCCGTGAATGAGATTAAAATGGACAGGCTCACCAAATGGTGGCGCGGGTGGCACAGGTACGTATTTCACTTTAAAATTGACGAGGAAGACTTATCACATATTCTCAATTCATGGCCATTCCAGGAAATACGACATTTTAAATACAACCCTGAAACCAGTATCCTTAGTTGGGAGCCCATAGACTTTAAGGGGAGTTTAGAACTCCCGTCCAGCAAACAGTTATACAATATAGGTCCCGGAGAATCTGTCCCTGAGTGGTTTAACTTGGAGCAGTGGGATAGTCCAAAAGCGTACAAATATATGATAAGAAGCGATGTTCACAGGTTTCGGTTACTAGTTTATAATAAGGAGCTTGGAGAAGCGTATTTCATAGATTACAGAACCCAAGACTAACAGGGGCAGCAAAAACATGATAAATCTTAAAGATTCGATAGAAGTCAAAGCTCCGCCGGAGAAAGTATTCCAGTGGCTCACGCAGCGTATGAAGGACAAGGAATCTTATCAAGCCTGGCATCCAGACCACGTGGACATTCGCTGGATTAAGGGTGAACCTTTACAGGAAGGCTCGATAATTTATGCCGAGGAGTATCTTCACGGGGACTTGCATAAGCTTAAATTTCGCATTACGAAGATTGTGCCGAACAGATTGATTGAATACAGGTGCCTGTTTCCCTTGTCAATTATAGCTCCCGGCAATAAGTTTATTATAGAGCCGAAAGGCCAGGATAGTTGCATTTTCACCGCCACAGGCAGTCTCAGAATCCCTCGCTGGCTCTTCGTCAGAATGCACAAAAAACATAAAAACAAAATTGAGAACACTCAGCAACACATGAAGGAAGAGGGCCTGAACCTAAAAAAGGCGTTAGAAACGCCCGACTAAAACCTGTAAAACACCTGCCAATTGAAACTAACCATTCAATAATTCTGAGACAGACTGAACCACGTTTCGGTCAATAAGGTCATATCGACCTTCCGCCGGTGGGTTTGATCCGAGGAACGTTATGTGCGGCCGATGCTGCATGGATGGATCGAGCTTTTGGCCAAACGCCGAGAAATGGACCTGCTTTGCTTTTGTCTGTTCCACGAACGACCGGATATTTTGAGGTCGAAGTCCGCTGCCCGGCAGAATTTCAATTCTATCCCCGGCATGAGCTATTAAGTTCTTGATTAATTCAATTCCTTCAGGTGCGGTTTTTTCCTGGCCGCTTGTTAGAACACGGGATAAGCCAATATCTATCAACTGATCAAGCGCTTTCAGTGGATCAGGAGTCACGTCGAAAGCACGATGAAATACGCTTTGCCGGCCTTGTGCCAGTTCAATAATTCGGTTACAACGTTCTGTGTCGACCGAGCCGTCGGATGTGAGTATCCCGAAAACCAGGCCGTCAGCACCGTGCTCAACAGCCAGCTTCGCATCGCGAAGCATTACTTCCATCTCCGATTGCGTATAGCAGAATCCACCTGCTCTCGGGCGAATCATTACCATTACGGGAATATCCAATTTCTTCTTTGCTTCAATTATCGATCCCAGTGATGGCGTCAGTCCCCCGAGGAATACAGCAGAGTTCAACTCGACACGGTCAGCCCCACCTCTCTCAGCTTCAACAGCATCATCCACTGAACCACAGCAAACCTCAATCAGTATTTTAGATGGCACGTTGATTAGTTCCCGAACAAACAGAGATACTTCAACAGCAGCCGCCCTACAAATCGATGAATACCGACGAAAGTATATCTCCCGAGCCTAATCTTCCTCTTTTTTCTTTGCGTACTGGGCGACAATCTGCTGCTGGACGTTGGGCGGCACCAACTCGTAATGGCTGAGCGTCATCGAGTAGCTGCCCCGGCCGCCGGTCACGCTTTTGAGCTGACTGTTATACTGCGTGACTTCAGAGAGCGGAACCTGCGCCTTAATAACGATGAAATTGCCGGCCAAGACATCCTGCCCCTGCACCCTGCCGCGCTTAGAGGCCAGGTCGCCGGTGATATCGCCCACATTCTCAGCGGGGATGATGACTTCCATATCAACGATTGGTTCGAGCAGGACGGCCTTTGCCTTCTGCAGCGCATCGACAAATGCGCCCTTGCCTGCGGCACGGAACGCAACTTCCTTCGAATCGACCGGATGGTGCTTGCCGTCATAGATGGAAACGGCAACGTCCTGCATCGGGAAGCCAGCGACAACTCCGTTCTGCATTATCTCGTTAATTCCTTTTAACACCGCCGGCTCGTACTGGCCAGGAATTGAGCCGCCGAAGATGTCCCAGCTAAACTGCAGCGGCGGGTCAGAGTTGCGTTCTGCCGGCTCGACGCGAAGGTAAACTTCGCCGAACTGTCCCGCCCCGCCGGTCTGTTTTTTATGCCGGTAGTGACCTTCGGCCTTGGCGGTAATCGTCTCGCGGTAAGGAATCTTCGGCTCTTTCGTAATGATTGACAGCTTGAACTGGTTTTTCATCTTCTCCAGCATCAATCTCAGATGCAGGTCACCGAGTCCGTTGGCGACAAGCTCTTTGGTCTGCTGGTCCCGGGTGATCTTAAAGCACGGATCCGCCTCGCACAATTTTTCAAGGGCAGAGCTGATTTTCTGCTCGTCCCCTCTTGTGGCCGGCTCGAGCGCCAATGAGAACATCGGCTCGGGCACAGGCGGCATATCAATCTTCCCGGCTACCTTGCCATCGTGCACCAGGTCACCGATTTTAAGCTCCTCGATCTTAGCCAGGGTTATGATATCACCAGCGACGCCCGCATCGATAGTATCGTTATCCCCGCCCTGCGATTTGAGGATATGGCCCGGGCGCATGCCCTTCTTCTCATCGTTGCGCAGCATGTTCGTGTCCGACTTGAGCGTACCGCTGAAGATTCGGATCGAGGAGTACTTCATATTCGAACGTGGATCGAATCCAACACGAAAGACCACACCTGCCAGTGGGCCGGCGGCGTCCGCTTTGAGTTCTGTGACATTCTCGCCGTCCTTGAGCTGAACGGCCTTGGCCTGCAGAGGTGACGGAGTGCATTTGACAATGATATCCAGAAGCTCCTGGATTCCTACCACCCGGCGAGCATCAGTGAAAATAATCGGGATGAGCGTACCGGCCTTCAACGCCTCCACAAAAACCGAGGCGATTTTCTCGGAAGATATTTCCTCGCCGCCGAGGTATTTCTCCATTAGCTCATCATCTGCTTCGATAACGCTTTCGATAAGCTCTGTATGGGCTCCAGCTACATCCATCAGAGGCGAATCGCCACTGTCATTTTCAATGCAATCGATGACAGACGCCTTGTCTGCAGCGGGAAGATTCGCACAGCGGCATTGCGGACCGAAAGTTGCCTGAATGTTTTTTATCAACTCGGCAAAAGCCACATTCTCTGCATCCATTTTATTGATGACGATAATTCGCGGCATGCTGGCAGTCAGTTCGGCCATTTTTCGTGTGTTGGTCTCAATGCCCGCCGAAGCGGAAATCACTAGAACGGCCGTCTCAGCCGCTGAAATCGCTTTTATCGACGGGCCTACAAAATCCGGATAACCCGGCGTATCTATGATATTTATCAGTTTGCCCGCATGCTCGACGTGAACCAGCGCCGATTGTATCGAATGCTGGTGCTCTTTCTCCTCATCGTAGAAGTCACAGATACTCGTCTTGTCATCCACACTTCCGAGCCGGTTTGTCGCCCCTGTTTTATGCAGCATCGCCTCTGCCAGCGACGTTTTTCCGCTGCCGCCGTGCCCTAAAAGTACAATATTCCGTATATCGCCGGTATTAGCCACTTTTGAGTCTCCAAAAATACCAGTTTTCAATTTCCAACAAAGCTGATGATAATACAACAATTCCACAGCCAATGGAAAGGATTTTTTCAAAAAAGTCGGACTTACTACTAGGAGAAAGTGGTGTAAGCCATCTCGCCTTAAGGCCTCCTGCCGAAAGGCATCCCTTACGGGACTTACAGAATTTACTGGAGACTCTGCACGTAGAACTAAAAACACAGCACATAACACGTTTTTCTGCGAATGATTCCCACCGGGGGAGTTTTAAGTTGACAGGGGCCATCTATTGTAATATATACTGCTTTTTTTCGTCTGAAATTAATTTTACAAGGAGAATATTAGAATGGCAGAAAAACGTGTTTATTTCTTCGGCGGTGGAAAAGCCGAAGGCAATGCTACGATGAAAGTGTTCCTGGGTGGTAAAGGAGCAAATCTTGCCGAGATGACAAACCTCGGTGTGCCTGTACCACCGGGCTTTACCATCGCTACGAAAGTGTGCAAAGAATATTATAAATCGAAGGGAAAATGGCCGAAAGGACTTGAAAAGGAAGTCGACCTGAACCTCGCCAAGCTGGAAAAAGTCATGAAAGCCAAGCTTGGTGACCCGAACAAACCTCTTCTGGTCAGCGTCAGGAGCGGGGCCGCTGTATCGATGCCGGGAATGATGGATACCGTCCTAAATCTGGGGCTCAACGACGAAGTTATTGAGGGGATCATCAAAAAGACGAAGAATCCGCGATTTGCTTACGATATTTATCGCCGGTTCATCGATATGTTCGGCGACGTGGTCATGGGCTGCGACCATGAATACTTCGAAGAAGTAATTCATACTGCAAAGGTCAAAGCCGGCGTCGAGCTTGATAACGAACTGTCCGCCGAGCAATTGGCAGATGTCGTCGACAAATACAAAGCTGTCTATAAAAAGCACGTCGGCGAGCTCTTCCCACAGGACGGCAAAGACCAGCTCACCCATGCCATCAACGCCGTCTTTGGCTCATGGATGACTCCACGCGCCGTAAAGTATCGCCAGCTCAATAACATCACCGGCCTGCTCGGCACAGCAGTAAACGTCCAGGCAATGGTCTTTGGCAACATGGGCCCGGACTGCGGTACCGGCGTCTGCTTCACCCGCAATCCCAGCACCGGCAAGAAAGAATTCTACGGCGAGTTCCTGATGAATGCCCAGGGCGAGGACGTCGTCGCCGGCATCCGAACCCCGATCCCTCTGATAAAACTAAAGAAAGTCATGCCGAAGGCCTACAAGCAGCTAACCGACCTGATGAGCAAGATGGACAGGCACTACAAAGACATGCAGGACATGGAATTCACCATCCAGAATAAAGTGCTTTACATCCTCCAAACGCGAAACGGCAAGCGCACCGCCGAAGCGGCCGTTAAGGTCGCCGTGGACATGGTCAACGAAAAGCTCATTACCAAAAAAGAAGCCGTCAATCGCGTCACGCCCGAGCAACTGGATCGCCTGCTGCACCCGCACTTCGATCCGAAAGCCAAGCGCAACGTAATCGCCAAGGGCCTTCCGGCATCGCCCGGTGCTGCCGTCGGCCAGGTCGTATTCAACGCCGATACCGCCGAAGCGTGGAAAGAAAAAGGCAAGAAGGTTGTTCTGGTCCGGATTGAAACCAGCCCCGAGGATATCGGCGGTATGGACGCGGCGGTCGGCATCCTGACCGCACGCGGTGGCATGACAAGCCACGCAGCAGTCGTCGCACGCGGCATGGGCAAATGCTGCGTAGCAGGCGTCAGCGCATTGAATATCAACTATAAAACAAACAAAATGACCGTCGGTAAGCTTACCATCAAGGAAGGCGACTGGATCAGTCTTGACGGCTCTTCAGGAGAACTAATGACGGGACAATTAGCCACTGTCGAGCCGACTCTGAGCGGTGATTTCGGCAAGTTCATGAAGATTTGCGATAGTGTCCGCAAGCTGGGTGTTCGCACCAACGCAGACACACCCGAAGATTCCAAACGCGCCAGAGACTTTGGCGCAGAAGGCATCGGCCTTACGAGAACCGAGCACATGTTCTTCGAAGGCGACCGTATATGGCCCGTCCGTCAGATGATTCTCGCCGCCGACGATTATGCGGCAACGCTCGCAAGGATCGAAGCAGCGCCAACCGCTAAAGAGAAAAAAGCAATCGAAAAGGAATACGCCACCGCCAAAAAGCAGTTCGAAGGCGCCCTCAAAACGCTGCTGCCCTATCAGCGAACCGACTTCGAAGGCATCTTCAAGGCCATGGCCGGCCTGCCGGTCACGATTCGCCTGCTCGATCCGCCGCTGCATGAGTTCCTGCCGCAGGATACCAAGAGCCAGGCGGAGATGGCAAAACGACTCAAAGTCAAGCCCGCCCTCGTTAAGGCAAAGGTCGAACAACTGCACGAGTTCAACCCGATGCTCGGCCATCGCGGCTGCCGCCTGTCGATTACCTATCCCGCAATCGCCAGAATGCAGGCAAGAGCGATTATCGAGGCGGCCCTGAACGTCAAGAAAGCCGGTAAGGTCGTGCTGCCCGAAATCATGATTCCGCTCGTCGGGGCAGTCAAGGAGCTGAAAATAGTCAAAGACGAAATCCTTGCCGAGGTCAAGCAGGTCTTCAAAGAGAAAAAATCCAAGGTCAAGTACATGATCGGTACAATGATCGAGGTTCCCAGGGCCGCTCTTACCGCCAATGAAATAGCTAAAGAGGCCGAGTTCTTCAGCTTCGGCACAAACGACCTGACGCAGATGACGATGGGCTTCTCGCGGGACGATGCCGGAACGTTCCTCGGCGAATACGTCAATAAGGGCATTTACGCCGCAGATCCGTTCCAGCAGCTCGACCAGACCGGCGTCGGAAAGCTCGTCGAAATGGGCACTAAGCTCGGCAGAAAGACTAGAAAGAAACTGAAGGTCGGCATCTGCGGCGAGCACGGCGGCGAGCCTAGTAGTATCGACTTCTGCCATCGTGTCGGCATGAATTACGTCTCATGCTCGCCGTTCCGAGTCCCGATAGCAAGACTCGCCGCAGCACAGGCAGCGGTTAGGTAAATGACTATTGTCTAATGTCTATTGATAAATGTCGATTTAAGGTTTTTCTTGACAATTGACGTTCGATAGCATAAAATTTTGATTATTAACTGTTGGGAGAGCCGCCGGGATGCTTATGTTGTCCGGCGGACAGCGGTTAACCGGTAAAAGGCCTGGTAGGTATCGTCTGCCAGGCCATTTTTACACCCACTATATCTGGTATTACGTAGTTTTTTCATCCTCGATTTTATTTGGAAACAATTGCCAATGCATTGTATTATGGCTGGCTTATGCAAGAAATATTTATTTTCGGAGAATTGGTATTATGTATAGAAGGATTATTTTTCGCCGGATTGAGATGGTGCCTGTTATCTCAATTTTGATTTTCTCTATCACATCCTGTTCAGGGCATAAGGAGGCCAAAGTACAAATGGAAAGAGATCAGATTATCATCAATAAGCTTCAACATGCCGAACGCTATTTCAAAATGCACCCGGCGTTCGAAAAGGCTTTCACATTCCTCAGGCAGGACAGTTTGGCTGAGTTGTCAGCCGATAAGCATGAAATTGACGAGGACCGTTTGTTCTGCATGATCAGCAAAGGCCCCGGCCGGAGCAGCGCCGAAGCGAAACTGGAAGCGCATCGCAAGTATATCGATATTCAATATGTCATAGCCGGCATGGATGAGATGGGTTGGAAACCGACCGCCGACTGTAAGATGATAGATACGGAGTATGACACCGATAAGGACATCATGTTTTTCAAGGACCAGCCGGATAGCTGGACGCAAGTGCCGGCCGGCTCGTTTGTTATCTTCTTCCCGCAGGATGCCCACGCCCCGCTGGTAAGCAGCGGAGAAATCCACAAAGCCGTATTAAAGATTGCCGTTGAATAAAAAAGATTATTCCGACTATTGCTTTTGCAGCTTGGCCTCTTCCATGATGACTTCGTAAGAATAGCCGGCACCGAAATCCTTATTCAGCGTAATCTTTCCTTCGAATGTTACAATTCCTCCGACCTCAACTTCATCGGTAGTCGTGATCGTCAGATCGAAGTTGCCCGAATCGCTTGTGCCATCCTGGAGATGGACCCAGTTTCTATCCATTATCGCCCGATTGACCTTCGTGACCTGTCCTTTAATCAGCACGGTTTTATCGGCATAAGAATCCCTGTTGGCAAAAAGCTCGCCGATTGTTATGCCGCCTTCTGCAGGCTCAATCGAAACTTCCATCTTCTCCGGCTCCGGCTTGGTTTGTTGAGGCATGCTCATCGGCTGCTGAGTTGTGGAAGATTCGTAGCCGATAATCCTGTTAACAAAGTAGATTGTCTCGAACGTTCGCTGCAGGTCTTTGCTCTGAAAGTTCTTCATCTCAAGGCCGCCCATGAATGAAACCTTTGCTCCGACCTCGATTTCTCTCTTATTGATTGCGATCCAGAAATCTTTATCCTCTTCTTTGACTTTCAGGTAAGTGTAGGATGTGGCCTGGATAACTTCCTGAACCACTGCTGTGTGTACATCAACAGTAGCCTCTCGCTGCTGCATATTTTGTTGCTGGGCCTGCTGCTCCTGATCTTTCTCTCGACAGGAAAGCGATACCAGAGCCAATACAATTGATATTGCTGTTAAAGTAAATTTCATATTGTATCCTTCGAAAAACTTAAAATCATCTTCTTAAAACACGCATAACATAAAGCATAAACAGCAAGATTGCAACCATAGGCTCAAAGAGCTATTTCACTAATTCAATTTCATCCTTTTTCAAGAAAGTTCAGCAGAAATGGCCTTTTCTGACAATTTTAACGAGCAGCATTGACATTAATGAGGCGACCTGATAAAATTCATTATTTAATTTGTGGTGAGAGTAGCTCAGCTGGTTAGAGCACCAGATTGTGGATCTGGGGGTCGCGGGTTCGAGTCCCGTCTTTCACCCTTCTGTAAAATGGGGGTAATTATATGCCCGGCATTGTTATAGTCGTAGGCTATACGGAAAAGAAAAGGAGAAACGAAATGACAAAATGCAATTCTTACTCAAACATCACACTAATCTCTGCTGCGCTGGCTTTCATTTTGGTCAGCTATGGACATACAGCCATGAGCGTAGGAGCTGAGCAGCCTTTGAATAAGCCTCCGGAAGGATTTGCCGCCCTGTTTAACGGCAAAGACCTGACCGGCTGGAAAGGGCTTTTGAAAAGTCCGTACGATAATCCATCAAAACGGGTCACGCTTTCGCCGGAAAAACTAAAGGAACTGCAAAAGGAGGCCGACGATAACATGCGGGCGCATTGGAAGGTCGCTGATGGTGCGCTGGTCTTTGATGGCAAAGGGCGAAGCCTGTGCACTGCTCAAGATTACAGTGATTTCGAGATGTTAGTGGACTGGAAAATCCTGAAAGACGGCGACAGCGGCATTTATCTGCGCGGCTCACCCCAGGTTCAGATATGGGACACGCAACGACAGGGCGCACAGGTCGGTTCAGGCGGCTTGTATAACAATCAGAATGGACCGAGTAATCCATTGAAAGTGGCGGATAAACCAGTCGGACAATGGAATACTTTCAGAATTATTATGGTCGGAGAGAGGGTGACTGTATATCTTAATGATGTGCTGGTGGTAGACAATGTGGTGATGGACAACTACTGGGAGCGCAACAAACCTATTTACCCGAACGGGCAGATAGAACTTCAAAATCACAACAACCCTCTATACTTTAGGAACATATATATTCGTGAAATAACGAATGTGCTGAGCGACCAGGAAACCGCCGACGGATTCAAGCTGCTTTTCAACGGCAAAGACCTGAACGGCTGGGTCGGCAACAAGAAGAGTTATATCATCAAAGACGGCATTATGGCTTGCGATCCATCTCTCGGGGGCAACGGGAATCTCTACACGGAAGACGAATACGATGACTTTATCTTCAGGTTCGAGTTCCGTCTGACGCCGGGCGCCAACAACGGGCTTGCGATTCGCGCTCCGCTGACGGGTAATGCAGCGTACGATGGGATAGAGCTGCAGATTTTGGATGATCAATCACCGAAATATGCAGGATGGCTAAAGGACTACCAGCATCACGGCTCGGTTTATGGTGTCGTACCGGCAAAGACCGGATTCCTCAAGCCAGCCGGACAGTGGAATTACCAGGAAGTCATCGCTAAAGGTAAACAAATCACCGTCAAGCTCAACGGCACTACTATTGTCGATGCGGACGTCGGGAAAGCAAGCACGCCCAAAACAGTTGATGGCAACAATCACCCTGGCCTGATGAGAAGCAAAGGCCATATCGGCTTTTGTGGCCACGACGACTTTGTCGAGTTCCGCAATATAAGAGTTAAGTCTCTCGATTAGGGAGCAACAACTTATAGACATCATTGAGGTAAAGGCAATGAGCAACAACAGGATATATACAAAAAAGACATTAAACCGCAGGGATTTCCTGAAAAGCTCGGCCCTTATAGCGGGGGCCGCCATTGTTTGCCCGACTATTGTTCCTTCATCGGTATTTTGTGCCGATGCTCCAAGCAATCGCATTACAATAGGTTGCATCGGTACCGGAGGCCAGGGCAGCGGTAATATGAGGGGATTCAATGCAAAATCTGATTGCCAGGTTGTGGCTGTATGTGATGTGGATGCCGGCCATAGAGAAAACGCACGCAAAAGAATTGGCCTCGATCCGAAGTCCTCTTATAACGATTTTCGCGAGCTTCTGGCCCGTAATGATATCGACGCAGTCTATATCGCCACACCTGACCACTGGCACGTTCCGACGTCCATCGCCGCAGTCCGTGCCGGCAAGGACGTTTATTGCGAAAAGCCGCTGACTCTGACAATCGCCGAAGGACGTACCCTCGTCAATGAAGTAAAACGCTACGGCCGAGTTTTCCAGACGGGCTCCCAGCAACGTTCCGGCAGCGAGTTCCGCAAGGCCTGCGAGCTGGTTGTCAATGAGCGAATAGGCAAACTGCATACGATGAGAGTCGGAATCTCGGGAAACAACAGAACATGTGAGCCGACCTGGATGCCCGAACCTGTACCAGAAGGTTTCGACTATGATTTGTGGCTGGGACCTGCACCATGCAAGCCTTATCACACCCAGCGATGTCACTATCAATTCCGCTTCATTCTCGAATACTCCGGCGGACAGATGACCAACTGGGGAGCGCACCACCTGGATATAGCCCAGTGGGGCAACCAGTCGGATGATACTGGCCCGGTGGAAATCCGCGGCAATGGCGAATTTCCCAAGACGGGACTGTTCACTACGGCACTAAATGCCGAAGTGGAATACACTTATGCCGGCGGCGTTAAAATGTTTCTTAAAAGAGGCGGCGGCACACGTTTCGAAGGCACCGAAGGATGGATTTATGTCAACCGAGGTAAACTCGAAGCTGAGCCAAAGTCACTCTTGACATCGGTCATTGGACCGGATGAGATTCATCTGTACGAGAGCAATGACCACAAGCAGAATTTTCTCGATTGCATCAAGAGTCGTAAAGATCCTATCTGTAATGCCGAGATCGGACATCGCTCCAGCACGGTTTGTCACCTGGGCAACATCGCTATGCTGCTCGACAGGACGCTAAAGTGGAACCCACAGAAAGAACAGTTCATCGGCGATGACGAAGCTAACCGAATGACTTGGCGTCCAAGACGCGCGCCATGGAGCTTGTAGGGAACCAAAAAAATCTTATCGATAACGAAAGGTTTATTATGAACTGGACGAAGTTGGTTGTTACACTGTTGGCGGTTAGTTTTATAAGCAGCATTGCCTGTGGAGCAGAATTTTGGTGGAAGGATACAGAAGGCAAATACCTCGACCTGATGTATGGCAAAAGGAAGATAACGCGGTATATGTATGATTACGACGAGTCGAGTGAGCAGCGGATTTTCGAGACATACAAGGTATTTCATCATGTTTTTGATGAGAAAGGCGAGAATTTGCTGACGAACGGGCCGGACGGGAAAAATCCATATAAAAAGAGTGTTAAATATCCGCATCATCGCGGAATCTTTATCGGCTGGAACAAGCTGCAGTTCGAAGGCGAATCGTATGATACATGGCATATGTCGAAAGGCGTCAGGCAGATCCATCAGAAATTCATAGAGAAAAAGGCGGACGCGGATAAGGCGGTAACTACGGCGCTGATTCACTGGATTAACGGCGAAGGCAAAGTAATGGTCGAGGAAAAGCAAATGATGACGGTGTATCGGCCGGGCGATGACACAATTGTGCTGCTGGACTTCGAGACAGAGCTGAAAGCTCCTAACGGCGAGGTTTATCTCGACGGCGACCCAGAACATGCAGGTTTTCAGTACCGGCCTCATGACGATGTTGCGAAGGGGCCAGCGGACGTGAAGGCAAAGTATCTGTTCCATAAAGAAGTAACTGATCCGAAAAAGGACAAGGACCTACCTTGGGTTGCGCTGGAGTATGGGCTGAACAACAAGCGGTACAGTGTTCAGTACATGAGCGACCCGACAAATCCGAATGTCGATGCGGTTTTTTCGGCTTATCGCGATTACGGGCGATTCGGCGAGTTCTTCAAACATACAATTGGCGACGGTCAAACGCTAAAGCTTCGCTATCGTCTCAGGATAAACGGAGGGCCACTGCCCGACCGAAAGTCGTTGGGAATACAATATTCAGAATTCACAAAGAATTAATCAACAGTTGCTATCATCAACCTGATTTAGAGATTAGGAATATGTAATGAATCATTCGCGTATACTATTACCGTTTTTATTACTTCTTACTTTTATCGTAAATGCCTTTTCCCAGGATGCCGCATACTCTATCAAAGAGGAAGAATTAACATTTCAGAGCAACGAGGCTGTCTATTCCGGCACACTTTCCATGCCAGCAGAAAAAGGCGCCTATCCTGCTGTTATTTTATTAAGTGGTACCGGACCACAGGACAGGAATTGGTCTTTCAATAGCGGCACATATAAGATGGCCAAAAAGATAACAGAGCATTTGAATAAAAATGGTATAGCCGTTTACAGATTCGACGATCGAGGAGTCGGAAAATCGACGGGAACTCCTGAAAGCGAAACAAGTTTTTCCGATCTGGCCGAAGATATTGTCGTAGCTGTAAATACGCTTCGAAAAAGAGATGACATAAAGCAGGTCGGATTACTCGGCCATAGCCTGGGTGGAATTCTGTCCGTTATAGTAGCATCCGAATACAAGAACGTAGATTTTATCATATCGCTGGCAGGATCATTTCGTAAAGGCGAAGACATTTTGAGAGAACAGGCACGAACAATGAAGTTGTGGCGGACGGCAGATAACCAGACAGACGAAGAAGTGATATCGAATGGAGACCGGTTCGCTGACAATCTTGTTAAATATTTCCAGACCGGCCAAGGGCTTGACTCAGTAAAAGCCATTCTTAACGATTTGATAAAATTTCAAATAAGCAGCCTGCCGGAAAACATCCTTGAAGAAAATCTCAAGCACTATAAAGACTCCGATGAGTTTCATCAGAAATCCGTCGAGGGGGCATTGAAATATTATACCTCAGCCCATAAAAAATCATATATTACCTACGACGCCTCGGAGGATTTTTCTGAGGTCGTCTGTCCTGTGTGCGTGATATTCGGAGCAGCGGACAAACACGTGACAGTCGAGTCGAATAAGCCACCTTTGATTCGTGCTTTGAGCGAGGCCAAAACAAAAGACTTTACACTAAAGATTATAGATGATGCAGATCACGGTTTTTCAGCTCCGGAATTGATCCAAAAAGGCGAAATGCAACCTGAAGCACTTAATTTTATTTCCAACTGGATTTCGGCGAGGATTAATTAATCAGCCATCTCCACAATTGAGCGGGTATAGAAAACGCTGTATGAGCGGAAATCTGCTCATCCTACTTGACTTGGATCAGGATCTGTTAAAATACATACAAATGTCTTACGAAGATTTTCCAACTTTTTTCATCTGAATAGGGGCTTTATAGTAAGGAATATAACATATGCAGAACTTCCACGATGACATAATAAGAGCCCAAAAAGGTGATTTAAGCGCATATGACAGAGTCGTCACGTGCTTTCGAGATATGGCTGTTGGTTACGGACATTCTATCCTCGGAGACTTCCAATTGGCCGAAGATGCCGCACAGGAAGCGTTCATACAAGCTTATAAAGATTTGCGGATGCTAAGCGTGCCCAAGGCGTTCCCGTCGTGGTTTCGCCGTATTGTGTTCAAGCATTGTGACCGTATTACGAGAAAACAAAAGCCTTCAAGCGCACCCATGGAGAAGATGAAAGATTTGGCCGATCATGGAGAATCCCCGTTCGAGACAATAAGTAAGAAGGACACTCAGAATTTAATATTGAATTGTGTACATTCTCTGCCTCAGCATGAACGCACAACAACCACTTTGTTCTATATCAACGGCTATTCAATGACTGATGTTAGTAAGTTTCTTGATGTGCCTGTCAGCACGGTGAAAAGCCGTCTTCATTCCGCCAGAACAAGATTAAAAGGAAGGATGATAAAAATGGTCAGGGATTCTCTGCAAACTCATGCTCCGGGGGAGAAATTCAACACACGCGTGCGTAAAGTCTTAGAGAAAGTTCCTGTTGTTAGCTACGAACTGCACAGAGGCAAAAGAGAGAAAGGATTGCGTCGTTGCCCGGAAATCGTGCCTTTTCCATCCTGCTTAAGAGCATGCCTCGAATACATGGGAGATGATATGGGGTATAAAAAGATTAACGTCCACAATATGGATTGGCGGCTCGATACGTCCTATGTCTATTTAATGGGTACCACCGGGGCCACATTTAGACTAAGCTGGAAACCCGGCTGGCAGCCGGATAATTCGGTTATCGCTCATATGAGTGAAGATGCGGAAGAACCATTCCGGCGAGGGCTGGAATCGGTGGGTTACGACTATGAAATCATTTATCGAGACGAAGACAAGAGCAACGAAAAAGACTTTCGCAAGAGAATCCTCGAAAGCATCCGTGACAAGAACCGCCCTGTAATTGCACGAGGTGTGCTGGGACCGCCGGAAGAATGTATCATCACGGGTTTCGATGAAAAAGGGGATGTTCTTATTGGCTGGAGCTTTTTTCAAAGCCCCAAGAAATTTACCGCTGATGTAGAGTTCGAATCGAGCGGATACTTCCGCAAGCGAAACTGGTATAAGGATACGTGCTGTGTGATTCTCTTAGGGGATAAGAAGAAGCCTCGAACTTTAGCCAAAGTTTATAGAGACTCAATTCAGTGGGCCCTGAAAGTAATGAGGACGGCAAGAATTAATGAGGATAGGTATAACGGAATTGCTGCCTACGAAGCCATCGCCAAGGTTATTCAGCGAGACGACGAGTTTACCAACAAGAAAGTAAAAGAGCTTCACCATCGTTACATGGTTCTCCAGGATGCCTTAGGGCCCATCGGCGAAGGGCGCTGGTATGCACATCATTTTCTCAAGAAGGTTATTGAGGATGTCCCTTGCCCAAAAGATGATTTATCCAAAGCTGCGGAATGCTTTAACCAAGAGCATACTCTTATGTGGAAAATGTGGGATTTAGTCGGCGGCCCGGGCATGTCGATGAAAAAGGCAAAACTATTCGCTGATCACAAAATCAGAAAGAAGACTGCACAAATCCTCCTGAAAGCACGTGATAATAATCAACAAGGGGCGGATCACTTAGACAAAGCACTCAAGGCCTGGTAAAATAGAGACATAAGCAAATGGTGCTTTGTGAAACAAAGGACATATTCAATGAAAACATATCGCGTATACCAGATAGACGCATTTACAAAAGAACAATTCAAGGGTAATCCGGCAGGTGTAGTTACCAACGCTGATGGTCTTTCAGATTCACAAATGCAAGCAATTGCACGCGAACTGAACAATGCTGAAACAGCTTTTATCCTCTCGTCAACCGCTTCCGACCATGATGTCTGGATTCGTTTCTTTACACCAACAACCGAAGTCCCTTCGTGCGGACATGCTACAATATCCGCCCATTATGTTCGTGCCATAGAAAACAAGCTTCCATCGTGCACCGTTCGACAACGCATTGGTATCGGCATATTGCCAGTGGATATTGTAAAGGAAGATACCGACTACAGAATAGTTATGACACAGGGCTCATATGAAATTTCTCCGGAAATCACAGGGGAAATTCAAAATGACATCATTAATGCTCTGAACTTATCTGATGCTGACTTAGACGATAGATGCCCTATCCAAATTGCCTCGACCGGACATTCAAAAGTGATGGTCGGGATAAAGAGCAGAGAAATGTTAAATTCACTCACACCTGATTTGACTCGTTTGGTGAATCTCAGCATTACGATAGGCTGCAACGGCTACTTCGTATTCACATTTGATTCTGATGATGCTGACATCCTTACCTGCGGCAGAATGTTCGCACCTGCAATAGGTATACCTGAAGATCCCGTTACAGGAAAAGCAAACGGCCCGCTTGGCGCATATCTCGTACACCATAATATTCTGAAGACCTCCAATGGATCGGTTACATTCAAGGCAAAACAGGGTGAAGCTATCGGAAGACCCGGCATCGCTACAGTGACCGTGGAGATTGAGGATGGAAAACCGTCTAAGTTACAAGTGGGCGGTCATGCAGTGGTAGCCTTCAAAACAGAAATCAACATATAAAAAGAGCATGTCCTGGACAGTCAAATAGGATTGTCCACTACGGCCATCACACACCGTTATGGCCGGAACGTTAAACCTTTCAGCGGATTCCCTTTATCGTCTGTAATTCGCAGATACAATCCCCAGTTAAACTCGGTATTGCAGACTTTAATCAGGATTGTGTTTTCGCCTTTCTCAAGACGGACAGGAAGAATGTCACTGTCCGGTGCAGCGGAGCGTTCTATATTCTTAGAGAGAATTTTCTCGCCGTTAAGCCAAACCGTTGCAGTATCGTTGGTGCCGAGCCGAATCTGTGTCGGGCCTGCTTTGAGGCTGATGACTTTACAACAGGCGTAAGCACAAACCCAGTCGCTCGGTGACAGATGCTCCAAAAAATTCAAATATCCCATTGCATCAACCGAAGCAGTCTGCCAACGAACTCGGCCGGTACTTCCGGCATAGTCTGCATCGAAATCAATTCCTTCTTCCGGAGGAAAAACCGTGCCGAAATTATCGAAGTTTCTGCGCCCGAACGGGCCGATTATTCTGAATTCCTTTGCGAAGTTTAACAATTGCAGGAATTCATCCGACCTGCCCTTCCATATCATCCCGCTTATCTGTTTCATCCGGTCGGTGGATGTCCATTTCTTTCTCAGGACGGTCTCGAAATCTTCCAATTGCTCGTCCACCGGAAGAGACGAGTTTCCGACGTTGCCGTACTTAGCCACATCGTCCTCAGTAAAGTGCCACCACGTCGCCCCGTGTCCGTAAATCCAGCAATACTGCCTGCCCGCCAGCAGCATACCGGCATACTGGTTGCGAAAATCTTCCGGAGAATAATTACTGCTTTTGTCCGCATAAGAGCCGACGATTTTATCACCGAACTTTTCGACCTTGCCGCTGTAACCGATACGCTGTCCGTTTTCATCCAGAATATCACGGTAATAACCCAGCGGCCAGCCGCCGAGAGCGATCGAACATTTTCTTCGCCAATATTTTGCCGTTGCTTCATCCAGGTTGTCCAGTATCTTGGAATTCAAACTCTGGGTATAATGAATCAGACCGAGCGTGTTGACCATTTTATAGGAGTGCTCCGTCAGCAGATGGACTCCGCCGGGAGCATCCGATTCGGCCATGCCCTGCACCATCCCGATGAAAAGGTCCGTTGCCAAAGGCCCGTAGTAGTTGATGCCCTCGGGCAGCGTTAAGAACACCATGTCCGGATAACTTTGCAGCATCGCCTTAACCAGATCCCGCCCCCTTTTAACTGCCGCCGTGCGCAGCTCGTCTTTCGTATAACCCTTATAATCATACCCTTCCCAGTCCAGGTCATACTGTTCGCCCACATATTCGATGTCCAGAGCTATGCCCTTACAGCCAGTCATCTGAGCGAACCGGGCGGCCTGGCGGAAATTCTCATTAAACTTTTCCCACGCGGCATCGTCCGTCCAAAGCGGAACGTGGCTGTAAAACGCCACCTTGATGAAATTCTCTGTAATTCCGTGCTTACGACATTCATCGTTACACCGTTTGATTCGCTGAAAGGTCAGGTCGTTTTCGTCGCGGCTCGTCCCGTCACCGTCGGCAGCCCAAATATCATCAGCCCAGTTTTTCATTATACCAGACAATAAAAATCCATCGAAACCGGTTGCCTTCCACTGTCCTGCGGTGTCACCAAGATACTCGGGCGTAATGGGACTAAAAAGTAGCGTGTTCGGTGTGGAGATTTTATTTTGTGCCGCACAGCCGCAAGTCAGCATAACGCCGACAAGTGAAAAATATAGCTTTCTCATGACAGTCTCCTACTGTTTCGGCAGCACTTTCTCACCGAGTCCATCCTGGCAAAGAAACCGTCGCCTGGTAGTTCGAGTAATTGTAGAGCGGATTGCGCTGCGGCTTATACAACCTGCCCTGTTTCGGATTGTCGTGCTGCGTATAGACCCAGAGTTCGTACGGGTCCCACACCACCACCTCATCCCGGCAGTCCCCCGTGATATCCAGCACGGCATTACATTGGTACGGATGACCGTCGGCAGGAAATTGCACTACCCGCCGCCCCCTGCCGTCATACATGCCGCCTTCGGTCACGTCCGGCGACAGCACGAAAAATTCTTCGCTCTTTCCCGTCCAGTTAATCGGCAGACACATGCTGCCGTGCTGGACCGGCTCGAAATCGTAATACAATTCGCCGTTCGAATCGAAATAGTGAATGATGCCCTGGTTGCCCCAGAAATTGATGCTCACGATTTCGAGCCCGGGCAAATCATCCCGAAAGTTAGCCACAGCCGGATTCTGCACATGACCGAAAAAGTGATGCTTCAGCAGATTGCCTTTGAGGTCCGTGTAAAATGCGCCGGCGTCGCTGGCCGCGTAAAAAATAGTCGGTTCGGCATTCTCTTTGAATTTTACAACGGCAACGCCATCCGCATGGTCTTCGATCTTACTATCCAGCGACCACAACTTAGTCCCGTCGTCATCGAACATCGAATAGCCGACGGCGACTTCGTCTTTACCGTCGTTGTCGATATCGTAAGCGAACGGATAGTGTCCTGTGTTGCATGTTCCTGTCCACATTACTTCGAATTTGTCGTTCATCGCCCAGATGTGACGGTAGCGGTCTTTGAAGATAATGTCACGATCCTGCCCAAGCCCTCTAAGATCACAGAAAAAAAGCGAATCACCGAGAATATGTGGGAAAATATTGTGCCCTCCGTGATCACCCGGAGGCGTCAGCGGTGTCGGCCTGCTGTACTTGACCTCGCCGGTCGCCCCGTCGGCTGCGATAATTTGCTGGTTCATGCAGTAGACCACTTCATTTTTCCCATCCCCGTCGATATCGTGAATCTGAAAGCCAACGTCGTTGGTCAGGTGGTTCTTCCAGCCGTCCGGTTTTCCCTTCTGCCAGAGCCTCCCGCCGTCTAGGTTGACTGCGGTCAGACAACTCAGCTCGCTGTTGCGGTCCTTAGGGCCATGATGGAGCACCTGCCCGAATAGGATGTCGATTTCGCCTTCGTCATCCAGATCGCCAAACCTAAGATTGCGCCCCACACCATATTCTCCGGTGGTAAACCTCTTCCACACTACCAGCTTAGGATTGGCCGCCTGGAGTTTGGTTTCTTCCTCTTTTTTTCCGGCAACACATCTTTCAATGCGCTTGATTTCTTCGATGTCGGCGATGACCTTCACGAAACTGTATTTGGTTGGAATATCCGCCGTAAGACCTATCTTGCCCTCGGAAAAAGTTGAATCCGTGGCTTTCAGAACAACATCGTCATCGAGTTCGGCACGAATGTTGTCACCATCAATGTTAATCTTCGCAGTGAGGAATTCGCCCGGTTTGAAATCAAATTGCTTCTCAGCCAATATCTTCTCATCAGGTTTATGAAAAGCTGTGGCATGATTAACCACTTTCAGAATCGTCTTATCTCCTTTTACACCGAAAAAGTAATAGCATCGATCATTGCGATAACGAAACGCAACGCCGCTCTGTCCTTTGTCCGATTCGGGGCAAAAGCGCACTAAAACAGTGTAGTCTCTCCAAAACTCGCTACCCTTTACAACGGAGCACACAAAAGGATGTGAGTATGTTCGCTTATAATTGATTGTCTGCGAGAGCATCGAATCGCCATTTTCCTCGATAACCCACCATGCTCGCTGTTCCGGCGTGCCCGTCGTGAAACAGGAAACTACCCAGTTGCCCTGCGGCGCTGTTTCCCGTACATAGTGGTATTCGGCATGAGCTCCGATGACTCCCGCCGAGAACATGCCCGGCCGTAATCCACTGAAATCATCATCAAGCAAAACCGCCGGTTCGCCCGGTGCTGCTCCGCAAAGAATCGTTAAACCGAACATGATCTCAAACAAAACAACAATCCAGAATTTCTTTCTTGTGCTCATTCTACTATCCCGGCAGCGGCCAGTTCTCCGATGGTGTTCGGCCTGATTTCATATACGTTTCGATTTTCGCAACTATGCCCGGATGCCGGGCGGCAACGTTTCTCGTTTCGCCGATGTCGTTCTTCAGATTGTACAGTTCGATGGGACCATCGGGACTCTTAGCTACATTCTGCCGAACGCCCTTCCAGTCGCCCATCCTTACAGCCTGCCTTTTGCCCTGCTCGTGAAATTCCCAGTATAAATATTCATGTTGGCGCTGCTCGCCGGGCCTACCCAGTAGAGTCGGCACCATCGAGATGCCATCAATGCCTTCCGGAGCTTCAACGTCGACCAGCTCGCAGCAGGTCGGCAGAAAATCCCAGAACGCCGAGATATGATCATTGACGGAACCGGCTTCAATTTTTCCCGGCCAACGGGCAATCATCGGCACACGAATCCCACCCTCATACAGGGCACGCTTGTAACCTTTCAGCGGACCGGAAGCGTTAAAGAAAGCCGGATCTCCGCCGCCTTCCTTGTGCGGACCGTTGTCACTGGAGAACATAACTAATGTATCATTATCAAGACCTAGCTCTCTGAGTTTTGTCATCAGTCTGCCGACGTCACCATCCATGCGCGTTATCATGGCGGCGTGTCCCTTCTGCGGCTCGGGCCAGTCCTTATCGGCGTACGGTTCGTACGACGGTACTTCCATCCCCTCATTCCCAGCTTCATTGTTTGCGTGCGGGATAGTAAATGCCAGGTACAGGAAGAATGGATTGTCTTTGTTCTTATCCACGAAACTCAAAGCATCTTCGGCAAACAAATCGTGCGAATATTCCACGCGTTTTGTCGCCACGCCACCGGGCGTCCGGTCCCGTCCGCCAATGACGTGATTGACCTCGTTTTTCAGCTCGAACTTTTCTTCATTAAGCCAGAGATATTCCGGATAGTAATTGTGAGCATGCCTCTGGTTAAGATAGCCGAACCAGTAATCGAAACCCTGCCTGTTGGGTATGCCCGTACTGTCGGCCTCGCCCAGGCCCCATTTGCCGATGATTCCGGTACAGTAGCCGGCTTCTTTTAATAATTCGGAGACAGCTACATCCGAAGGCCGTAGCGGCACATTTGCGTTACCACGAATAAGCGCATGACCCGTATGGTAACCGGTCATCAGGCAGCATCGCGACGGCGCGCAGACCGTGCTTCCCGCATAGTGGTCGGTGAAGCGCATTCCTTCTTCCGCTAATTTGTCGATATTAGGTGTTTGGATAATCTGTTGTCCGTAGCAGCCAAGATCGCCATATCCCAAATCATCAGCCAGAATGAAAATAATGTTCGGTCGGTTTTTCCGTGTTCCCGCTATCCGGCCTACATCGTTACAGCCCGGTAGTAACGAGTACGCCCCAGCAGAAGTCGCCGTAAGACCTATCAACTTAATAAATTCTCTCCTGGTTTGTTTGCCCATAGTCATTCTCCTTAATAAGAACAAGATTCCGAAGTGTATTGCGCCCGCTCGACCATGTCAACGCTCAAGGACCAAAAGTAGTAAGCAATCTGTATCCGACAATCCCTTGTGAGATACACCCTCGAATCATACTGCTTACTGTTCCTGGGGCAGAGGAATTGTGATATCGATTTCGTTAACCGAACCGAGGACCGATAACGGTTCGTCGAAGTCATCAGGCTTACCGACGGCGAGGATTTGCAGCTTGTCCGGCTGCAAGTGCTTTTTAGCGACTCGCAGGACATCGGCGTTGGTGACCTTTTCAACATTAGTTTTTGTCCTCTGCAAAAAGTCTGCCGGGTAATCAAAATACTCCAAAGTCATCAGCCTTCTGACGATCTGCCCTTTAGACTCGAAGTTGAATACGAATGAATTGAGAAATCCTTCTTTCGCCAGGGCCAGTTCCTCGTCGGTGATTTCGCTTTCGGTAATCTTGCGGACTTCATCTATCATCGCGCGGGTGGCATATACCGT
>Ga0209536_100003324_pt1 | contig 25896 bp, 12 predicted proteins | sample DeeMarSeWOR28_12_FD_187461 | JGI IMG/M metagenome (GOLD analysis project Ga0209536, IMG submission 187461) | Marine sediment microbial communities from White Oak River estuary, North Carolina - WOR-2-8_12 (SPAdes) (version 2) | ecosystem: Environmental > Aquatic > Marine > Intertidal zone >...
TTTCGCCCGATGGTACCGTCGCCTCCCTGACCGCCATTGGGATTTCCCACCGGATCGGGAGGATACACGAGCACTGCCAGCCTGTTGTTCCCGTCGCCGGACAACGATGATGTAATATTATAGGACTGGCGCAGGAACATCCCGCGGTGGGTCTCCCTGTTGAGCCTACGTCCGTTCAGAAAGATGTCACAGCCGTAGTTCACACCCCGAAGGCGCAACCAGATTTGGTTCTTCCCGACCGGTCTTCCCTCTCGAAAATCCTTCACAAACCAGTAAGTGTACGTGTCTCGCCCCGTCTCGTAGATGTCAGGGATCCGTCGACCATTCATGCCGTAGAGAGGATCGGGTGCCAGCTTGTTGTTCACCAGCGTGGTCAGAACCGTCCCGGGCACGGTGGCGGGAAGCCAGCCTGATATCGGGAGGGAAGGATTTGAGAGCTCTTCCCCCGAGAAATGCACGTCTTTGATATTCATGCATACCCAGCCCGTATCCAATTCGTACCGATTTCGGGGTCGGCTGAGTAGGTCTTCCTGGGTTGAGACAACGGATGGACCGCAGCACGGCAGACCACACAGCAACATGAGACATGCAGCTCCAGCGAAGATCCTCTGAATCATGTTCGACCTCATTATCACGCGGTGAGCGCAGTGTGTGAGCCGTCACAAAAGTACGATATTGTCTTTTGAACCTCCAATGCATGATACGCGCCTCTCACCCCATAGGGCGGACATCGCCCCTCAACTCCCGGCTCCCTGCCGAGACTCCTGTGACATCTGCCACCTGCAGAAGCCGCATGATTCGGCAGGCATCTGCGTCGCGGACCCATTAATTGTCACCCGATAGAAAAGAGGAAGCTCACCGGGTGATCAAAGAGTCACTGGAGCTCTCCAAACATCGGCCGATTTCTTCTTTTTTCATGGGCATGATCAATATCGGATTGGGGAAAAAGGATCAGGTGTTTGCATGGCTTGAAGAAGCGTTCCTGGAACGCAAACCGCTGCTCATGCAGGCGAGACCCGATCCGATTGTCCAATACAGATTGCAGACGGATCCCAGATATTACGATCTGTTGAGGAGAATAGGTTCGGTGGGGGAAGAATGAAGTCTGCCTTCTCTTTCGAGTTGGGTGTGACGACCAGCAGGGTTCTGTGAGACCCCGTCCACCTCGCCACCGATTGACAATCATCGATTGTTTAATGACTACACTCACTCGGTATGCGAGTTATGAGTACGCCCGCCCAGGCAATCTCACTTCCCGCCGTACCATTTCTCCACGGTTCACCGATTCGGGGAGAGTGATATCTCGATAACGACCGGCAGGTGGTCAGAGAGGAAGCCGCTCGTTCCCAGGGGAACGCAGGTCGAATAGCGAAGCACGCGGAGGGACTCGCTCACGAACAGATAATCGATCCGGGGTCCTGCATCAGGATCGGTTGGCTCAAATCCAGTGAACGTGGCCGGCGGCCCGCGACGCGGTGCGAGAGACCGCTGCATTGCATCCTCGAGACGGGGAGAAGGTAAGTCGGGAGATGTAAGTATACGGTAGGCAGGATCAGTGTCGATTGTATTGAAATCACCGGCAACGACAACCGGGAATGCGTCTGCAATTTCACCGATCTTCCATCGGAGCAGACGTGCACTGTTTTTGCGGGCCTCTGTTCCCTGATGATCGAAATGCGTGTTGAAGACGTACAGGGTGCTCGCCGTGACGGAATCGACCAGTCGCACCCAGGTAACGATGCGTGGAAGCGCTGCGTCCCATCCCTTTCCCGGCACCGATGGAGTGGTCGAAAGCCAGAACGTCCCGTCTGCAACGGAGGCAAACCGGGAGGTGTTGAAGTAGATCGCCGAGTACTCGCCCTTCTCTTTGCCGTCATCCCGCCCGACACCGCGCACGTCAAATCCTGAGAGCCCCTCTTTCAGAAACGCGACCTGGTCGTGAAGTCCCTCCTGTATGCAAAGGACGTCGATCTTCTGGGAAAGCAGAAACGAGAGAAGTTCTTCCCGCCTCTGCGGCCAAGCGTGGATGCCGTCATCCGGATTGTTGTACCGGATATTCCATGTCATGACCCGCGCCGCGTCTGCGTTCTGGGCGATGGTGTCCGAGGCCGCAGTGAGCACCTCTCCCCTAGCGTCCGTGCCGACGGCCTGCGACAGACCCACATTCTGAGCCAAAGCTGTGATGGAAGCGGCGCAGGCGCACATTGCCACGACCGCCCCTACGTCCATCCACCTCAAGGGAAATCGTGCTACTACTGATATCGGCATCTCAGGGACGTGGGTTGTTGCGAGGAGATAAACATTGCCAGAATCTACCCCTTTCTCTTGCGTTTGGCAAGTCCGTCTATTCGTGCAGACCCCAAGTCTTCACCCAGAGAGAAGATCGAAGGCACGTGAATATCAAAGCGCTCTAGGGTCCCCGGCCCGCCCCTCCAGGGCAAAGCTAGTTGGGCGTCAGCGTTTCCTGAGTCCCCTGTTCACCTCGCTAGCATTGGATTAGCATCAAAGCTCCTTGGGGGCGGCCTTCTTCATGTCCACACAGTCCCATTCTTCCCTCACCCCGCGGTTGATTCTCCACTTCCTCTCCCGTAGATTCCTCATAGACTAGGTCTCCGTGCCTGACCGGCTGCATCTCCAATCGCTTGGAGACCTTATGGTCGGAAAGCTCGCCTCAGTGTTTCGAGAATGCAGGCGCTTCCCCCCCACCTTTCGCTGGCACCATCCCAGGCCAAGCATCAACCCATAAGAGGGAGAGAGAATGGTTCTGGACAGACTCCTCGGTCAACTGAATGCCGTGGAAGAATTTGAACGGACTCCCGTTCCCGCGACGAAGTGGAAGGGCTGGGGAGGCTTCATCGGCATGTACGTCGGCGAACATACAGCAGGCACGGAGTTCGTCATCGGCCCTCTCTTTGTGGCGCATGGTGTTACAGTAGGGGCCTTGCTCTGGGGACTGCTCCTCGGGAACCTCCTTGCAGTCCTCAGCTGGGCGTTTATCTGCGCTCCCATTGCAGCCCGATTCCGGCTGACGCTGTACTATATGCTGGAGAAGATCTGCGGAACAACGCTCACAGCGATCTACAATTCGGTAAACGCGCTGATGTTCTGTTTCCTTGCCGGGTCGATGATCGCGGTATCAACCACCGCCATCGGCATTCCCTTTCAACTGGGCATGCCCTCGCTGAGTGATTGGCTGCCGAACAGCGTCGAATGGGTGGTTCTGGTCTTTCTTGTCGGGATTGCCACGACTGTCGTGGCAGTCTTTGGATACAATCAGATATCTCGAGTTGCGAATATCGCGGCCCCGTGGATGATCCTCGTCTTCATCGCCGCAGCTATTGCCGCTCTGCCGAATCTGGGAGTATCATCATTGTCGAATCTGGGCGAGGTGGCGGACACCAAGATTTGGACCGGAAAGCCACTGCCGGGACAGAGCCAGTTTACATTCTGGCATATATTGTTCTTTGCGTGGTTTGTGAATATGGCGATGCATATAGGGATGGCGGATTTGTCCATCCTCCGGTATGCGAAGAAGTGGTATTACGGCTTCTCGCCAGCATCCGGAATGTATGTCGGTCACTATGTCGCATGGATGGCCTCGGGTGTCTTGTACGCGCTATTTCTGCATGAGTCACAATTCAGCACGGAGTTCGCTCCGGGCCCTGTCGCTTATCGGGCTGCAGGGTTGGCGGGGGCGCTCTGTGTGGTCATTGCAGGGTGGACGACGGCGAACCCGACCATCTATAGAGCCGGCCTGGCCCTCCAGGCGATCAAGCCGAACTGGAAGACCTGGAAGGTGACGATGGTCGTTGGGTTGATCACGACCACAGCAGCAGCATTTCCCGCGCTGGTCATGAAGCTGCTCGAATTCGTGGCCCTGTATGGTCTCGTGTTGATGCCAATGGGTGCCATCATCACCATGGATGTGTATGTACTCCCCAAGCTGAACCTGACATCCAATTTCGCCGAGCGGTTTCAGAAATCGATCAACCCTGCGGCGGCAATTGCCTGGGGTTTCACCCTCGTCTCCTGTCTTTCGATCAATCTGTTCTTTGGAATGGAGATCTTCTTCCTCGGTCTGCCGGGATGGTTCATTGCTTCGCTGCTTTATGTAGTCTGCAGCCTCTACCTGCAGAGGGGGTCGCTTGAAAGGAGGGCCGCCCATGAAGCTCATGGCTAAGATCTTCTCCGGGGCCGGATTGATTCTGACCGTCTGTCCACCGGTCGTCGTATTCCAGGGCGCGATGGATCTTGGCTCGGCCAAGCTCTTCATGCTGGTCGGTGCAGTGATCTGGTTTACCACTGCGCCCGTGTGGATGAACGCGGAGACCGCGGAGGAAGAACGTTGAGTCTGCATTCTCATGGCTCCCCTTTAGCTTATCCCTCTGCCCATCGCCATCTGGTGTGGTGGTCTGTCGCGGGGAATCTGCTCTCATTCCTCCTCCTCGCAGATCGTCCCGGGACGGTCCGTTGTGTACTCGGCTGGCGAAGGTCTCCGATTCAATACCCGCAGGCGTCAAGCTCGCACCGGCCCAGACGCTGCATTGTGAGAATCTGATGGTTTTACTGAGCGTCCCGCCCGGCGATCCCACGGTAGTCAGGGTCTCCACTAACAAGTGAAGAATAGGTGGGCATAGGAAATCTCGTTTTCAACCAGGAGGTGCTATCATGACGCGATTCGCATTTTTTCGGACGGTGGCGTTGCTCGGGTGCTTCGTTGTTGCCGAATCTCTCGCCGGGAAGGGTGAAGCATCTGTGGGCCTCCCCGAGGCCGATTCGCGACCCAACATAATCTTCATCATGGCGGACGATCACGCTGCTCACGCGATCAGTGCTTATGGCTCTCGCATAAATCGAACACCCAACATCGATCGGATAGCGGAGCAGGGGATAATGATGAGCAACGTATTCGCTACCAACGCGGTGTGTACTCCAAGTCGTGCATCCATCCTGACCGGACAGTACTCCCACGTCAACGGTGTTCCGGTATTCAACCGATTCGACAGCAGTCGTCAAACCGTTGCGCGGCTCCTGCACGAGGCGGGCTACTACACGGGGATGATCGGTAAATGGCACCTCGGGAGCGACCCGGTAGGGTTTGACCACTGGGAGATTCTCCCAGGACAGGGTGCATATTTCGACCCTGTCCTCTACACCAGGGACGGCGAGAGGACGTACGTTGGCCGGTACGTAACGCACGTCATCACGGATCTCGCGATCGAATTTCTCGAGGCCCGCCCGACGGATCGGCCTTTCTTCCTGATGGTACACCACAAGGCGCCTCACCGCCCGTGGGAGCCCGACGAAGAGCACCGGAAGGCGTTCGAAGACCGGTGGATTCCGGAACCGCCGACTTTCTGGGACAGCTACGCCACCCGCACCGATGCCCTGCACGAGAACGAACAGCGGGTATCGTCCGACTTGACGCGATTGGATCTGAAGCTCACGCCGCCGCCCGGACTCGCGGGGGCAGACCTTGACCGGTGGATCTGGACGAAGCCAGATGAAGCCATCGTCACGAGAGGGGGGAAGACGGACACGCTGAGGGGCGAATCCCTGGTACGGTGGAAGTACCAGCGCTATATGCAGGACTACCTCGCTACCATTCAGTCGATCGACGACAACGTGGGCCGACTCATGGATGCCCTGGACCGGCAGGGGCTCTCAGACAACACGATGCTGATCTATACGAGCGACCAGGGCTTCTTTCTCGGCGACCACGGCATGTACGACAAGCGATTCATGTACGATGAGGCGATCCGAATGCCGTTTCTGGTTCGGTGGCCAGCGGGCATCGCGCCAGGCTCGAAGAGCGATGCCATCGCGCTCAATGTGGATTTCGCCGAAACCTTCCTTGATGCTGCGGGTCTTCCAGTGCCGGCCGATATGCAAGGACGAAGCCTGGTGCCCGTGCTGCTCGGGAAGAAGCCCGGAGACTGGCGCACCTCTATGTACTACCGCTACTACCACGATCCAGGCCACCACAACACGCGCACCCACTACGGCGTCCGAACGCACACGCACAAGTTGATATATTTCTGGAAGAAGGACCAGTGGGAGCTGTTCGACCTCGTCACTGACCCCAATGAGCTTCACAACCTGTACGGACAGCCGGGTCAGGAGAAGGTGACTGCGGCACTCATGAGCGAGCTGCAGCAGTTGCGCGAGAACCTCGAGGACACCGACCAGTTTGCCCTCGAGCAACCGCCGGCAGGGGTCGATGGGCCTGTGGACGCACTACGCGGCAGATAGGCTCTCGCCTTAAGGGGGGGGTACCAGAGTGGCAATCGGAGCTGGAAAGTGCCGGGTGCCGCGCCAACCCGGAATTACTCCACGCCCTCACCCGCTTCAAAGGGCTCCTCGCAGGGAATCGCCGTGGCGCTTTGCTTGGGGTGTTTCTGAGAAAGTTACTCGGATATACTGAGAAATACTACGACACCAAGACATACAAGAGCCATCGCCAGGTGCAACAGACAATTCTGGACATCCTGTGGTGACATCCCTGTTGGCAACCTCTCCCCCGCCCACCTTGGCAGGCACAAAATCGAGAGGCTGAAAAGGGCAAATCCTGTCAGAGAGGATTTCGAGCTTGGAGCGTGCATGGCCGCATTTTCTGTGGCTGTTGGGGGGGGCCACGCAAAGGAGATTCCCTACAAGGTGCCGGTGGCGAGGTTTGCCGAACGTCCCCTGCATTCTTGATGCCTGCTGAGTTTGTCAAACTGGCCAGAGACATCAAGAAACCGCAGCTTTGTCATCTGCTGGGGTTCGCTGCCATAACGGACTGAGGTGCGGCGAGATCTTCAAAGCTCTGGCGAAGTAATAAAGACATCGATACGGCCATCCCTCCCGACCACGATCGAGTGCAGAATCGTGATCGATTCCCAGGCATCGGACGCGAAAGAGGCGATGTGACCTCGCCGCGACTATCGCCTCAGCTTCAGCCTCACGATCGACAACGAGTTCGGCGGACTTATGTAGTCGAACGTGCCGTCGAGATCCCTGAGCGCCGTCGTCCGTGGGGCGACCCGTTCAGGTTGTTCGAACGAATTCTCGTCCTCCAGACTCCCTGAGGTCAGGACCAGCGCCGTGCCTTCCGGAACAACTCCCGGGGCAGACAGGAGTTCCACGCGACAGATCTTCGAGTCGGCAAACGGATTCACGATCTTCAGAATCACCTCGCCTTGCTGCTCGCAGATCCCGGAGGTAGCATGCACTGATGGGATGAAGGGTCCACGCAGTTGCTCGTCATGCCTTAGTTCGCCGTCCAGGAAGCATCGGAGGCGGCCGTCTTTCACATCAATCCGGATGTCATACCACTTTCCCGCGGCAACGCTAAAAACCTGGCGCTTTCCGAGGTCAACCCTGGTCGCACTTCGGTCTTGCATCAACACATCGACCGAATTCCCCCACCCGCCGATATTCCAGATACATTGATTGTCACCATGCCTGAGGAGATAGACAATGAAGCCTTCGTCCCCACTGATCTTGCGGGCCTTCAGGATCAGGGAATAGTCGGTCCAGGTCGAATCTCCCGCGGTGGCAATGGCTTCCATCACTGTGCTTTCGTTTCGGAACGATCCATCTATGACATCCCAGCGGTCCTGCTTCTGTGTCCAGTGCCCGGCCCCTCTGGAAAAATCGTCCTCGAACAGAACCTTCCCGTTCTTTTCAACTCGAACATCCTTGAATTCCGCCATGGTATTCCAGGCGCTGAGGGCGATCGCGCCCCGAAGGTGTTCCTGCCGAAGGCCGGAGCTGTCGACCGATAGCTCAACAGTTGTAGGCAAGACACGGTCCGGGCGATTCAAGGAGAACATCTTGATCGCATGATATGACGGGGTCCCGTACGCCTGCGAAGTGTTGAACACGATCATATTGGGATTCCACCGTCGGTCACGTATATTGACGAAGGTCGGCGCGTACGATGCCATCCGCACCAGATCGGCGTTGCGCTCCATCCCCACCATGAACGCTGCCTCGCCAAGCGCCGCCCGGAGGTTGCCCATGCCGGGTTTGCCGGCCGAGACCGCAAATTCACCGACATAGATGCCAACAGAATCGGACCGGTCGTACGTGTCGTATCGGGTGGATTGATCGCAAAAGAACTCTGGCGATTGATAGAAGTGTTCGTCGACCATTTCAAGGCTCACCCCGGGGAAGCGTGTTCGATCATCTTCGCGCAGGCGAATCTGTTCGTTGGCAATTGTCACGATTCCGGGGTACGCGCTCTTGATCGCCGACTGAATGAATTTATATGCCTCATGGTAATCAGGTCCGCTGTTCTCGTTCCCCACTTCCACATACTTGATGTCAAAGGGCTCCGAATGACCGTTTGCCTCGCGTACCGCCCCCCATCGCGACGTGACGGGGCCCATCGCGTATTCCAGGGCATCGAGAGCGTCTTGCAGGTAGTGCTTCAGTTCATCCTTTCTGGCGACCATGCCCCCTCGACCCTGGCAGGACATTCCAGCGTTGATGACGTACATAGGCGCGGCCCCGAGATCTTCGCAGAGCTGCAGAAACTCGTGAAACCCCATCCCATCGGTTGCCCTGTACCCCCAGAGGTTCCAGTGGCCGGGACGCGCTGCCACCTCACCGACTGTGCGCTTCCACTGAATCCGGTTTTCAAGCGTTGCCCCTTCGACCACGCACCCTCCGGGAAACCGGAGGAAGGATGGGCGCATATCATCGAGCATCCGGGCAAGGTCTGCGCGCAGACCATTCGGGCGGTTCTTCCATGTCTCCTCCGGGAAAAGCGAGACACAGTCAAGCCAGATTGTCCCTCTACTTCCAGCCGAGAGCACGAGCCGCGCCTGTGGGTCTTCGCCGCCGGAGGTCAACGTCGCATCACAGCGTCCCCACTTCTCTGTCAGTCCGGTGAATTCATGCGAGGCAAACGTTTCTCCGGACAAGCCTTCTAAGGTTGCCATCAGAGAGCCGCTAGACCGGTCGTCCTTCCTGGCATAGAAGGAAAGCCGGTACCGCGCGCCCTTCTGCACAGGAATTCCCCAGTATCCCTCATTTGCCACTGCAGCCCTCCCACTTTCGAGGTGTGTGACTTCGAATCTCAGCGACTGCGGGTTGGTGACATTCAGCGGCTCCTCATCGACCAACTGCATTCGGGCAGCTACGCTGCCTTCCTGGATCAGCGACCACGCGTGCAAATCGGCCGGTCTCCGATATCGTTCCTTCCAACCTTGTGGATTGATGACCGTTGAATCGTCGACCCATCTCATATCTTCCGGAGGCCGATTGTATTCAAAGTCCCGGTTCTGGATCAGCTCCGCATAGAGACCGCCATCGGCGGCATGGTTAATATCCTCGAAGAATATGCCGTACATATCGGGGCTCACTGCAGCACCCGGACGGGCAAGGTCGATGGTGATCTTGGCGTCAGGGGGGAGTATGGTCGGTCCGCATGACAGACTGTACGCCGTTAGCACGACAGCGGTCAGGATGAGGCATACTTTCATTGATCTCCTCCCTCGCCCGGCGAGGTTCCGATGGATTGATCCGCAGCGCGACTATGAGTGTCCATGGGTGCCTCCTTTGGGTCTAAGATAGCGATTCTCAACAGGTAATTCCTTTCTCTCAGCAATTGTCTTTTCATAGATTGCTGACTATTTTGTAGTATAAATCCCTCATGCCTTTCGATTCACCCCTTTCACGACTCTCTCATTGTGCGGAATTCAAAGGCCTGAGTGAACGGACGTCACCATCCATGCACCTATCTCCCTCCGCACGGACGCCTCGAGGAACCTTCCTATGAAGAAGCTTCTGATGATTTTGTCTCCAATCGCGCTCGCAATCGCAGCCGCCCCTACCATCGCCGGAGTGCCCGAGAAAGCGGACACGGTCATCACCCGTGGCACGAGCGCGTACCGCATCGTCATCCCGGAGGAGGCAACCGAGGTCGAGCATAAGGCGGCCGAAGAGCTCGCACTGTACATCTACCGCATGTCCGATGTCAGGCTCCCAATTGTTGGGGACGCAACGCGCGAAGGTCGGCAGGAATTTCTCATCGGTCAGACCAATCGGACTGCAAGACTGCTTCCCGACTTCGACGTTGCCACTCTGGAGGCGGATGGGTTCACGATGAGAACGATTGGAGAGAAGATTGTCATTCTGGGGGGGACAAGGAAGGGAACGCTTTACGGAGTTTATACGCTGCTAGAGGACTACCTTAGATGCCGGATGTATAGCGCCACCGCCACTGACATCCCGAGGCAGACGACCATCACTCTCCCCGCCCTGAGCACCACTCAAGTCCCCTTCATCCGTCATCGCGAAGTTCACTACCTTAACGCAATGGATCGGGCATACAGCAACTGGCACAAGCTACACTCCACCGCGGATCGGAACCAGGATTGGGGCATGTGGGTCCACACATTTGATCGTCTTGTCCCCGCACGCGACTATTTCATACCACACCCGGAATACTTTTCGTTGCAGGGGAGCCGAAGAATCCCGAACGGACAACTCTGCCTAACGCAGCCCGCCCTGTTTTCGTTGCTTACAGATTCCCTTCGGGCATGTATGGCCAGACAACCCGCAGCCCAGTACTGGTCCGTGTCCCAGAACGACAACTACAATGAGTGCCAGTGCGACAGATGCCGTGCAGAGAATGCCCGGTACGGAGCAAGTTCGGGGACGATGATCGCCTTTGTAAATCGGGTCGCCCGCATGTTCCCGGACAAGACGATCTCGACCCTTGCGTACCAATATACGCGATCTGCCCCCAAGGCGATTGCGCCGGAACCGAACGTGAACATCATGCTCTGCTCGATTGAGTGCAACCGCAGCAAGCCCATTGCATCCGATCCCAGCGGTGCATCGTTTCTGAAGGACATCGAAGAGTGGGGGGCTCTGACAGATAACATTCTCATGTGGGACTACGTCGTCCAGTTCCGTAACCTTGTCAGTCCATTTCCCAATCTGCGAGTCCTGCAACCAAACATCCAGCTCTTTGTGAAGAACAACATCCGGCTGATGTTCCAGCAAGGGTGCGGAGCCAACGTTGGCGAATTCGGCGAGCTGCGGACGTATCTCATCGCGAAGCTCCTCTGGAATCCCGACTGCAACGTCGACTCGGTGATGAATGATTTCCTCGAGGGGTACTACGGAGCCGCATGGCATGACCTCCGGACCTACATCGACATGATGCATGATGCGCTGGAACGATCCAGAGCTGGGCTCGGGATCTACGGGTATCCCTATGATGCAATTGGCAGTTATCTCACGCCTGACCTCCTAGAGGAGTACGCGCGCATCTTTGACCGTGCCGAGCGAAAGGTGGAAGACAATCCGACGCTCCTCGAACGTGTCAAGAACGCCCGCCTCCCGCTGGAGTTCGCGATTCTGGACATCTCGATCCACGATGTCACTCCGCAGTTAAGCTACTTCGACAAGCAGGACGGAAAGTGGACGGTCAAACCGTCGATGCGCATGCGGCTCAAGGAGTTTGTGGCTCAGGCGAAGAAGGCAGGCATTCAACGTCTGGAGGAGAGCGGCACATCCCCTGACGACTACCAGCGGTCGGTGGAGCAGCAGATGCATGTCAGTGTGGAAGGAAACCTCGCCTTCGGAAAACCGGTTAACCTCCTCACTCGGTACAGCGAGAAATACCCCGTCGGCGGGCCACAGGCCCTCACCAACGGATTGCACGGCCCAAACGACTACCACTGCAACTGGCTCGGTTTTGAGAACGAACACCTGGAGGCGGTGATCGACCTTGGGAAAGAAACCTCGTTTTCGTCGGTGAGCACGGGGTTCCTCCAGATGTGGTATGCATGGATCTGGCTCCCCCTTCAGGTTGATATCGCCGTTTCTTCGGATGGCGAAACCTTCCAAACGGTCTCGTCAGTCGCGAATACGGTTCCCGACACAACATCCGGGATATTCACGAAGGTGTTCACCGCGGAGGTGGGAAAACAGAAAGCCCGCTATGTCAAGGTCTCGGCGCCTGCCCGCCTGACGTGCCCCGACTGGCACATCGGCGCAGGCCAAAAAAGCTGGATCTTTGTCGATGAAATCGTCGTTCGCTAGTGCCGCTCCGACGTTGTGGAGCATCAGGTGGTGGCCGGCACGTGGACGCCTGCAACGCTGTGTGCCGGCTTGATCACGGAGGTCAGGACATGACAAAGATCCGCTTCACGCGCAGGGCCGCGCGCGCCATGAGGAGACTGCTGCCCGTTTCACTCTGTCTTCTCCTAGCCGCACCAGCCCTCGCACAGCATCCGATCGGGGCGACGGTCCGCAGCACTTCCGTGGTCAAAAAGAGTCCGTCGGGCGAGCGGCAGCTCTGTGTCGCTCAAATCACCGCGGACGACAGTCTTGCCGCAGTAAATGCCGAGATCCTTCTCCCCGGGGAACCCAAGACGATCACGATACACATCGGGACGATCCCTAAAGGACAATCAAGGCACTACTTCGAAATACCTCGTGTACGGAAAGCCGACACCGCCGCCGTTCACTTCCTCGTGAATAATGCAAAGGTGTTCTCAACGCGGGGTCCTCTCGCACCCCCACGGACGTGGAAGATCTATGACATCCAGGTGTCCCATCACGATCTGGGGTACGCGGACTACTACCACTTCATGCGGCGCGACGTGCGCGAGATGGGCCTTGACATGGCACTTGACTTCTGCCGCAAGACCGACTCGTGGGCCTTCACCGACCAGTTCCGCTGGACTGTCGAAACAAGTGAGCCGATGACGAAATTCATCAGCTCACAATCTCCCGAGGTTCTCCGCGAACTCGCACGGCGAATCAAAGAAGGGCGCATCGCGCTGGGGGGCGTTCACAACTCCGTCTACACAGAGATGATGGGATATGAGTCAATGGCGAGGCTGTTCTACACTCCCAATCGGCACATCGTCGATCTGCTCGACATCCCGCCGTCGCGAACGGCTCTGATTACCGATGTCGTAGGGTTTGTGCGTACCCTCCCCACATTTCTAAAGGAAGCGGATATTCCGTATTTCTATCACGGATACAACGAAACTGTGAACGGCATGTTCCCGGCATCCGCGGAACCGGTATTTTACTGGAGAGCTCACGACGGTGATTCCATGAAGATGCCCCTCTTCCGCAGCTACCCGTACTATTCGCCCGACCGGCTCACGAAGTACACCGTCCGGGAAATCGCGGGGGTGCTCGAGAAATACGAACGGAATAGAGTGTGGCCGTATGATTGTCTCATCGCAGAGGACAGTTATGATTTCAGCGTACCGCACTTTGAGAACGTCGAGGGAATCAAGAGCTGGAACGAGCGGTATGCCAACCCCGTCCTGATTTCGGGGACATTCGACATGTTCTTCGACGACCTGAAGCGACAGGCAGACACATTGAAGATCAAGGTATACGACCAGGATGCTCCCGATGCCTGGGCTGACCAGGACGCCTCCGACGGAAGACTCATGGGAGACGCTCGGCTCCTCAATTTCGACCTTCCGACTGTCGAGAAACTCTCCACCCTTGCCTATGCGGCGGGTGGCAAGGGGTATCCCTGGAAAGAGATTTGGCAGGCCTACCACAGGCTCATCTCGTACCATGAGCACACCAACGGTGCATTCAGCGAAGAGGACGTGCTCCCTATTCCGTTCCAGCAAAACCCCAAGGCCGCCAACGCCAACTACTATGAATGCGAGCAGGTGATGCACAAGGGGCTTGTTGCTGAGGCGCAGGAATTCACCCGCTCGGCAAAATCCCAGGCATTGGATCAGTTCAAGCAGCTGATCACCACGAACCATGACAGCACGGTCGTCGTCTTCAATCCTCTGAACTCCCGACGCTCCGGCTTTGCCACGCTCCCGCTTCCACAGGGTCAAGGCTTACGAATCATCGAGAACGCTTCAGAACGGGAAGCGCTCGCACAGACGATGCCTGATGGTAATCTGCTCTTCCTCGCAAGCGATGTGCCATCGATGGGATACAAGACGTACCGGCTTGAGCGTAGCGCAGCAGGGAGTTCGGCCGGCCAGCCTGCCCGAAAGTCTACGGGTGAGTTGGAGAACGAGTTCTACCGCATCCGGATTGACGACAGTACCGGAGCTGTGGCGAGCATCTGGGACAAAAAGCGGAACATTGAACTTGTGGACCAGACATCAACATACAAATTCAACCAATACCTTTACCAGCGCCTCGATAAGGCTTTCTCCAGAACGCCAAACGAATACCAGCCGCGCATGATTTCCCGGGAGTCCTTCAGCGGGCCGCTCGCATCTGGAATCATCACGCAGGTCGCCGCAGAGGGGTGTCAGTCCATTGAGCAGTCCGTCATCCTCTACAAACATTCAGACAGGATTGACTTCATCGTCAACCTTGACAAGTCCGAATCGGGAAGACTGCTGAAACAGGCTACCGCCCAGAATAAGGAGGCGCTCTTCTATGTCCTCCCACTTGCCATACCCGACTTCACAATTCATCATGAGCTTCCGGGCGGGGTGGTAGAGCCGCTCGCACATCAGTTCGAGGGATCGACCTCAAGCTACTTCGGGATCCAGCACTTTGTGGACTTCTCCAACGACAGCTACGGCATCACGCTTGCGACGATCAACGCTCCCCTCGTAGTGTACGGAGCGCCACGGCCTGCTCTATGGCTCGCGCCCAGCGACGCAGAATTCGACGCCAGGAAGCCTGAGAGAAGCCAGGTCTCCTTCTACGTGATGAACAACATGTTCTTCACCAATATCCCCCTGTCCCAGCCGGGACGGTCCACATTCAGGTGGAGCCTTCGCGCCCACGATGGAGACTGGGTCGCCGGAAGAGCCCACGTGTTTGCATGGGAGACGTCACATCCCCTGGAATCCTTCATCATCGAGAAGAAGTGTCAGGGCGCCCTGCCGCCGTCTGAGCACAGCTTCCTGACTGTCGACAGCGATAATGTCGTCTGCAGCACAGTGAAGCCCGCCGAGGCAAACGGAGAGGGGTTCATCCTTCGCTTCTTCGAGCTCACCGGGAGAGAATCCCGCGTGCGGGTTCAGCTCCCGCTCTTCAACATGATCGCCTGGGCGAGGGAAACCAACCTTGTCGAAGTCGACCGGGACGTCCCCCTCCCCGTGTCGAACAAGAACGAGTTCACATTCTCGATCCAACCCTTCGGCATCAAGACGATTCGTGTGGTTCCCGCCCAATCCGGACAGCTTGCACCGCCAAGCTCCGTACGGGCCCGTGCACATTCCGACAGGGGAATCACTCTATCCTGGGCTGACGACAACACGAACACAAGCTACTTTCGCATCTACCGTGGGACTACACAGGACTTCATCGCCTCGCTCGCGACCTGCGTGGGGACAACTGCCCGAATGGTCCACGACGACCGGCCGGTCCTGAATTTCGGCGGTTGGCTCGACGGCAGAATCGAGCCCGCAACGACATACTATTACAGGGTGCAGGCGGTGGGATCGTTCGGTGACGCAAGCGCTCCCAGCCCGCCGGTCCGGGCGACGACGCTCTCTTCAAAAGAACAGAACACCCTCCCGCACAAAGTCCTTGGGCTTGCGGCAACAAGTGTGAGCCCTATAACGAGCTTCAACTACGTCTGCCTCCTCTTCTATACAAACGTCGAGTCTGACGTCACACATTATCGCGTCTATCGAAGCGAGACTCCGGACTTTCCTTCTGACGATGCTCATCTGCTATACGAGATCGACGCCCGCGAGAAGTTTACGCATGTGATCCCACATGGCTTTGCCACCGTCACCAGGGAATTGCGCGAGTACTCCAGGATTGTGTATCCGGACGAGAGCACCAAGCCGAATCAGAGATACTACTACCGGGTCTGCGCCGTGGATGACGCCGGACAGGCAGGGGAATGCTCTGACGAGGTGTCCGCAATCGCTGAGATCAAACGTCTGACCTTTTCCGGGAGCACATTCTTCTTTGATAGCACCCTGGTTGACATACGTCCGGTGCTTGGCGACGGGAGCGAGATCCGCTACACAACCGATGGATCGGATCCAACCATAAGCTCACTGCTTTACTCCGGACCATTTATGATCACGGAGCCGATGACCATTAAGGCCACGCTGGTCTACCCGGGTCAAACTGCGTCCGCTGTCACGGGTGAAGCGACCTACATGAGGGCATTGTATCCCCCTCCCAAATACCTCCAGCCGTACAGTGAGAAATGGCCAGGGCAGGGGCCATTGAATATGGTGGATGGCGCCCATGGTGAGACCTATTTTGACACGTATTTTCAGGGTTTTGAGTTCAACGACATGGATGTGGTGGTCGACCTAGGCGGGAGGAAGGAAATCCAGGAAGTCCGGGTCACCATGCTCCAGGATATTCGCGCCTGGATCTTCTTCCCCGAATACGTTGAATTCTTTGTCTCGCATGACGGAGCCAATTTCGAGCGGGTTGGCGAAGTGCGAACAGCCAACGAAGACGAGAGAAGGGATGGCGTGTTCCTGAAGGAGTACGCCGTCAGGCTGGAGAAGAGCACCGTAAACTTCGTCCGGGTCAAGGCAAAGAATGTCGGCATGTGTCCCCCCTGGCATGTCGGGTTCGAGTACAAGGGGAAGGCCTGGGTATTTGCCGACGAGATTGTCGTTCACTAGAGTCTCTCACTTTCCACGAGGTTGTCCATGAGCGCGCCTCCTGCACTCTTAAGAGTTGCACTCGGCATTGTACTGCTCATCCTCTTCGCCCATGAGGGAGCATCCACACAGGAACCAGAGCGGAGATCGAACATGCTTGGATATGCCAGGAGCGTGTCAGGCGAAACCATCTCGTACACTTCGCCGATCGCCACCGCACGTACGGCGTTGATCGCGCGAGCGAGTGACGGAGCGAGCACCATTGAATGGGAGACCGAACCAGCACCCGCCTCCGCGGCGAAAGGCCCAGTCACATTCATCTGGCTTGCTGGCTTGGGGAGCAATCTGGGAGAACGGCAATTCACCCTCTCGGCCGACGGAAAAGATGTTGCGACCTTTACGACATCTTCCCGAGAGTCGTGGGAGGTCTCTGGACCTCACGGCGAGCGTCTCTCCTTCCAGACCATGATGGTCGATCGGCACCGGGATCGCTTTGGTTTCATGCGGCTGTCTCTCCCGGAGGACATGCTGACACCGGCGAAGCCAGTCGAGCTCCGAGTCACCGGCGAAGCTGCCAGAAGCTCGGCCTGGGTGATGACATTCACGACTCCCCTTGCGGAAGGTCTGACAGCATCGTCCCGGCCAGTGATTCTCCGGGAAGGTGGAAGAGGTGTCCAGCCGCTGGATCTCGAAATCATCAACCTTGGCGAGCCCACGACTGCTGTTCTCACCATTACAGGCGTGCCGGCGGAGAGAGTGAACGTTCCCTTCGGTATTTCCCCCCACTCTGTCAAGCTTGCTCCGGTCAGCGCCGAGACGACTTTGCAGGTGCAGCTTGAGATGGGGAATATCCGCCAGAACATATCAGCAACTGTCTCGCCTGTGCGACACTGGACAGTCTACCTGGTACAGCACAGCCACACCGATATCGGCTACACTCGTTCACAAACGGAGATTCTTGCGGAGCACCTGCGCTACATCGACTATGCCCTGGACTACTGCGACCAGACGGATGCGTATCCGAGCGAAGCCCAGTTCCGGTGGACCTGCGAGACGTCATGGGCTGTCCGAGAGTATCTCAAAACACGGCCCGCCCAGCAGATCGACCGACTGAAGAGGCGCATAAAGGAGGGCCGAATCGAAGTCACCGCGATGCTACTTAACTGGGCTGAGGTCGCCGATGAGAACGCCCTCGCGCACTCCTTGGAACCGGTCAAGATGTTTCGTGAGTTCGGGTTTCCGGTCCGTACGGCATTGCAGGACGACGTTAACGGGTACGCCTGGTGCCTGGTGGACTATTTTCACACCCTCGGGATCAAGTATGTCAGCTCCGGGATCAATGCCCATCGGGCTCTGAAGCCGTTCAAAATCCCGACCCCGTTCTGGTGGGAGTCCCCATCAGGGAAGCGAGTGCTTGCATATCGTGCAGACCATTACATGACAGGCAACTTCTTCGGCATCCATACGGAAGATTTCGAGCTCATCTCACGCGACCTCCCAGCATATCTGCAGAAGCTGGAGTCGGATGGATACCCGTATGCCAGCATCAACGTGCAGCACAGCGGGTACTCCACGGACAACTCCCCGCCCTCCACGTTTGCCAGTGACAACGTCCGTCGATGGAATGAAACGTACGAATGGCCCAGGCTCCGGACTGCCACGGTTCACGAATTCCTTCAATGGGTGGAGAAGGAGCACGGGAAGAACCTGCCCGTGTTCCGCGCGGCATGGCCGGACTGGTGGACAGATGGGTACGGGTGCGCGGTGCGCGAAACCGCTGCAGGACGTCAGACGCAGGCCGACCTGATCGTGAACCAGGGACTTCTGTCGATGGCTCACCTCTTCGGAGCCTCGATTCCGCAGGCGGTGTTCCAGCAGGTGCATTCGGTGGTGGACAACCTCCACTTCTACAATGAACACACCTTCGGCGCGGCAGAGAGCATCTCCGAGCCTCTGGCGGAAAACACCCAGGTTCAGTGGTCGCAGAAATCCTCGTATCCCTGGCAGGCTCTGATGCAGTCGCGTCTGCTGCGCGAGTCAGCCATGGGGCAGATCCAACCGTTTCTCCCGCTTTCCTCGGAACCGAGCATTGTCGTGTTCAACACGCTCAACTGGGCGCGATCGGGGCTCCATGTTGTGTATGCCGACAACCAGGTAATACCGAGAGAACGCGACTTTCGGATCCTCGACGATCGCGACCGGGACATCCCCGCTCAGCTTGTGGAAAGCCGCCCCGAGGGGAACTACTGGGCACTGTGGGTCAGCGATATCCCCCCGCTGGGCTACAAGACATACCGCATTGCATTGACCGGCGGCGAGCGAACACAGGAGACCGCCTTCCTCCCCGGCGACACCGTCCAGAACGTCCATTTCCGCCTGACGCTCAACCGAGAGACCGGCGCAATCTCCAGCCTTTTCGATCGAGAGCTGGGTCGGGAACTCCTCGACCCAACGCGCTCACACCAGCTCGGCGAGTTCATTTACGAACGACTCGCCGATCGTCGACCGATGGAGGAGTACCGGCTCGGAGATTACACGCGCGAGACTTTGAGCAACGTCCGGTTCACACCGGGAGTTGACGGCCCGATCTGGCAGAGCATCGTGCTAGGCGGTTCCAGCGACGGCTTCGCAGGCGATGACGGCGTGAGGTGCGAAATCCGTATATTCAAGACCACGAAGAGGATCGACATTCTCTTCAAAGCACGGAAGCTCCCCGTGAACGATCCAGAAGCCGTCTATGTGGCCTTCCCGTTTTCCCTTGATCAGGGCGCGCTCCAGTTCGAGGCCCAGGGAGGATTGGTGCAGGCGGGGGAGAACCAGATTCCCGGCACGGCAACTGACTGGAACACAGTGCAGAATTTCGCTGCGCTTCGAAGCCCGTCCGCGCAGATCGTCCTGGCCAGCGATGAGATCCCGCTCATGGAGTTCGGTGGCATCAATACCGGACGCTACATACCCGGGGCAAAGCCGGCAACCCAACAGATCTACTCTTGGGTCCTCAACAACTACTGGACGACCAACTTCCGGTCCAGCCAGGAAGGCGAGATGTCCTGGAGCTATGCCCTTACCTCAAGCGGAGATGCAAGCAACCTCTTTGCCACACGATTTGGATGGGGAATTCGAGTGCCGTTCGTCTCCCGCGTGTTGCCGAAGGGGCAAACTCCATCCACACACACCAGGACACGATCTGTGTGGCCGTTTACACCGTCCTCCGTGCTCCTCATCAGCAGCAGACCGGCCAAGCAGGGTATTATCCTCCACCTTCGTGAAACAGCCGGGCAGACAACACCCTTGGAGCTGACAGCATCAGCCAACGCCTGGAAGATGGAAGAGGTGGATGCACTGGGCGATCCACTTCGCCCGGTGGTTACCCTCTCTTTCCAACCGTATGAGACCAAGTTCATTCGAATCTGGAACTAGGACGCCTCAGAGACGATGACCACCACGATCGTTGTAGGCAGCGCAATGCTCATCACCTCCGTCACCGCCCTTGCTACATCTGATCAGTTCGACGAACGGGTGGAGCGCAACATCCAGGTCCTCCGGGCGATCAACGACTGCACCGAGGGTTTTGCCGAAACGGTGGAAGGGTCACAAATTGTGTACGGTTCCTATCGGCCTAACCCCACATCGGCATTGATCACTCGGGCAACGACTGGCGCGATGGCCATCGCCTGGAAAAGCCAGCCGATTCCGGCGGCGTCGCCCGAGGGGGACGTGTGCCTTGTGGTGATGGCCGGTATGTACGGCCAGGAGCCATCGGGATTCACCTTCCATTTGTCCGTGAACGGAATTCCACGATTCGACTTCGACACGAGCCCGGCAGAAAGTTGGGAGGTAGCCGGCCACGAGGGAGGGAAGCTCCAGTTTATCGGCGTGGCAAGGGACAAGTACGGTGATGTCTTTGGTTGTCTGCGTATCACTGTCCCCAAGAGGTGGGTCAAGCAGGGAGAGCAGGCGCAGTTCACACTTGTCGGTGAGAAGGCGAGTCACAATGCTTGGTGCATGGTGTTCGAGGCGCCGGACGTCGTCGCCTATCATCGTGACCTTGTTGAGAACGAAGCTTACTGTGATATGACGATCCGCAGGGCCAGAGACGGGGCCGTTATCGAGTTCATCGGCCCGACCAGCTGGCAGGAGAAGGAATTGCACCTGGCATCGGAAAAAGGCACGATTGGTACGACACTTTTCGGGTTGCGGGACGGCTCCGCGCGGGTGCACATCGCCGTCGAGGCGCATCAGCTCAGCGCACCGCTGACAGTCACGCTGGGAGACGAAGTGCTCATGCGGCTAGACACTCTCTTCGCCCCAACACGAACGACATTGATATACCCGCTGAAGCTAGTGTCCCTCTCCGCACGGCCGGTTGAATCGACAGGCTGGCACCTGAGGTATGAGGCCACTTACCATCCCGGTCTCGGGACATCATTGGAGGAGCTTGCGAAGCTCACGGGGGGCGGGGGAACCCAGCACCTGATGATCTCAACCCATCAGGATATCGCCTGGATGGATTCACCGGAGAATTGTATTCGTGATAGGGACGAGAAGATCATCACCCCGCTCCTTGAGATCATGAGTCGAGACTCCACGTATCATTTCGATCTGGAAGATGTCCTCTGCCTCCGCGAATACATCGGACGCCATCCTGAACGGAAGCAGGAGATCCATCGGCTCATGGCAGAGGGGAGGCTTGGCATCGGGGCGTCATTCAACCAGCCGTACGAAGATCTCTGTTCTGGCGAGATGCTTGTCCGCCAGTTTATTGCCGGACGGCGATGGCTACGCACGGCGTTTCCGGGATGCGACACGAAGATCTACTGGAACCCCGATGTGCCGGGGCGCACGCTGCAGATGCCGCAGGTGATGCAGAAAGCGGGCGTGAAGTATCTTGTCATGAGTCGATTTCGCAAGGGCCTCTATTCCTGGTCCAGTCCGGACGGCTCATCCGTCGTGGCTTTCAGTCCCGGCCATTACGCCGATTTCAAGGCACGGGCGGAAGGCACAGGCTTTGAGCAGCTTGCGGGATATATCGCATCCTCAGCATCCGATTGGTTGAAGGCCACGAACTTCGTCTCTGCCGATCTCCCGTTGATTTCGATGTCCGACATGAGCGGACCCGACAGGTACGACACGCTGCTCGCGAAATGGAGCAATCTAGGAAGCATCGTCAATACTGACGGATCGGTCACGAGGTTCTCCCTGCCAATCGTACAGTACTCGAGCGCCCAGGCTTATCTCGACAGAATCGCGCCCCTTCAGAACTCCCTGCCCGCCATTCACGGGGAGAGGCCAAACATCTGGTTGTACATTCATGGACCAACGCATCATCAGGCGATCATTGCGAAACGGGAGGCAGACGTCTTGCTCCCGGCGGCCGAGATCTTCAGCACCGTTGACGCGCTCCTCAAGGGATCGTTTGCGGCGTATCCCCAGGCTGCCCTCACCGAAGCGTGGGAAGCGCAGCTTTATCCTGACCACGGGTGGGGCGGGAAGAACGGCGACATCACTGACAGCGTTTTCAGGGCTAAATACGAATCGGCGAGAGACATTTCCAGCGGCCTCTTAACGAACGCGTTGAACGCAATAGCGTCGCGAGTCAAGTCCGTATCGGGTTCCGGAGTCCGGGTCGTTGTGTTCAACACACTCTCATGGAAGCGTTCAGGACCTGTACGGGCTTCCGTGAATCCGGATATCGGGGAGGCCTCATTCGGGCTCGAACTGTTCGATGCCGCGGGCAATGCCGTCCCGGTGCAGATCGAGATCAAGCAATATCACCCTGACGGAAGCATTGCCTCGGCCGAGCTCTTCTTCCCCGCCGAGGACGTCCCCCCTGTCGGTTATGCCACCTACTACGCGCGCCCGTCACGGACCCTCCAAGCTCCCCGGTCTCAAGTGCGGGATGCGACTTCGCTCGAAAGCCAGCATTACCGATTGCTGCTCGGTCCGGGGGGTGTAGAACAGATTGTTGATAAAGAGTTGAATGAGCCTCTGCTCGACACTGGCAAGTTCCGGGGCGGAGAGCTGTTCACGATGCAGTCGGTCGGCGAAGATGCCGGCGAGTGGAGCGAGCCCCAGCAACCGACGATGGAGGGTTTTGACAGGCTGGCCAGTCATCCGGCAGCCTGGCGGAGGGTGGAATCGGGGCCTGTCCGCGACGTTGTCGAAGCCCAATATCGATTGGCACACGCCACCGTCGTTCAGCGAGTCATTCTGTACAAGGAAATCAAACGGATCGACTTCGAGGTCTCCATCCTCGAGTGGGATGGAACGCAGTACCGGGAATTCCGACTCGCGTTTCCCGTTCGAGCGGAGCAGGGACGAGTCGCGTACGAAGTGCCGTTTGGTACGCTTGAGGTCGGCGAAAGCGAGATGAAAGGAGACGCCGGTGAGCGATACACCCAGGAAGTCTCGCGCATTCGTCCGCGTGCCATTCAGCACTGGATCGGAGTGTATGGATCCCGCCTCGGGGTGACGCTCAGTTCTTCAGTGGCAGTATGGGATTACAGGGACCCAACAGAGCCCTTAACGGAGCGTCTTCTGCTCCAACCTGTGCTGCTTGCATCCAGAAGAAGTTGCCATGGGGAAGGACCGTGGTACCTGCAAGCGGGGGACCATCACTACCGTTTCTCGTTGACCTCCCACGCACCCGGCTGGCAGAGCGGTCAACGTCAGGGCGTCGAGGCGAACTCGCCTCTCATCGCCGTGGTTGATCCTGCGGAGAACTCGCAGGCTCGTTTGCCTGAGTCCGGAAGCTTCGTTTCCGTGGATGCCGAGAACCTCGTCCTGAGCACAATGAAGAAATGCGAGGACGATGAATCGATTATCATTCGGATTTTCGACAGTGCGGGGAAACCCTCAAGCGCCCGCCTTACGCTCTTCACACCGATTCGGAAAGCCGAGGAAACTAATCTCCTCGAGGATGTGGGCGCGACGCTGCCATTCCAGAAGAACAGAGTCGAGGTCAAGGTCGGAGCCTGTGAGATTCACACCATGAAAATTACCCCCGCGCAGTAAGGATCTCGGAGGGAACGCCAGGATAGTGCATGTGACCATCTCTGGAGCTATGCCATGAGCACGAGTTTCATCCGCATCGTATTCTCCCTCCTCTTTCTGTCCTCTTCCGTCCATGCGCAACCTCTGCTGAATCTCGTGGATCCGCTGGAGCCGCTCTTTCCTGATTCCAATGACACAGATCAATGGTCTCAGCGGTACGAAGCTCACTTCCCGGCCGGAACGGAGGCCGACGTCCATGTACTCCTTGCCATAGCCCCGGGAGATTCGATAACGATTTCCGCGGATCTGAATGGTTCACCTCTCCCTGTCAGCTGCTGGAGCCGGCTTCTGGATGTCCCGGTGGAGCAGAATACGGGCCTGGACAGCCGGACGGAGATGTTCACTAATCAGCACAACCCCTACGTCATTCGCAGGGCACCGTTTCGTGTTTACGAGGTGCTGCAGCCTCTCGAAACGACAACCGTTGTGGCCCGGAGTGCATACACCGCCCTGCGGTTGAGTGTCCCCTGGAGTATGCTCGGCGACCCCGGCACCTACGGCATCGACATTGCGGTGCAAACAAAGAGCTGGAGCGAGCAGGGCACATTCGTCGCGACCGTCCATCGTGCACAACTGCCCCGCCTCTCAGAGGGCACATTTTTCTACACCAACTGGTTCAGCCTCAGCCAAATGGAGGAAAAGCACTCTCTCACACGATGGACCAAAGAATGGTACGCCATGCTGGACATCTACGCCACGATGATGGCCTATGGAAGACAGAACTGCATCAATATCCCCGCCGAACTCATCTCTGTTTCGGACGGCCGGATTGCCCTCGATGAGAAACAGCTCTATGCCTTTATCGAAACATTCCGCCGGCACGGCTTCCAGTACTTTGAGTCTCCACATCTGATGTATCGCGGGGACGAGGATGACTGGGGGGACCCTGAGCTGAAGGTGTGCCTCACAAAGCGACCCTACGGGACCATCGAGGCAAAGAAGGACGTGGACACCATTGTCACATTGATCAGAGACTTCACCACCAAATACGCACTCACACACAGCTGGCTGCAGCACATCTCCGACGAACCGACGGCCGTGCAGGCAGAATGCTACAGAGATGTGGCGACGCAGGTGCGGTCGATCTATCCCGAGATACGCATTATGGAGGCGACAAGTGACCGCGATACACTCGCAGGAGCCGTGGACATCTGGTGTCCGACCATCGATGATTTTCAGACAAACGAGACGTTCTTTCGAGGGCGAGAACGACTGAACGAAGAGGTTCTGGTGTACACCTGTCTGATTCCGGGTGGAAAATGGCTGAACAGACTCCTCGATCAGGAGCGCTTACGCCAGGTATACTTTGGGTGGGGTGCGGCCCGCTACAACACCTTCGGCTATCTGCACTGGGGGTTGAATCAATACGTAATGAAGGACCCGTTCACACAGAGCGTCGTGCATCACCCTTCTCCCATTGCTACACCGAACAACTTCCTCCCCGCCGGAGACACACACATCCTCTATCCGGGCCCGAGGGGTCCCCTGTCCTCGACTCGGTTTGAGGCCTTCCGCATCGGGATCGAGGACTTCGAGCTGCTACAGATGTTGAAGAGGAAGGACGAATCGAAGGCCATGGACCTGATTCGGCATGTCTTCAGAGACTACACCGACTACAGCACCGATGTCTCCGCCTACCGCGCCGCCCGCCAAGCGCTGCTTGATGAGCTCTGATTCGGGGAATACTCCGGGACGCCTCCAAGCGCCGGTTTTGACTATTCCACGGTCAGGACACCCTGCAGCCGGAGGTCCGTCGACGAACTGCCGATCAGTATCTGGAACTCTCCCGGCTCGACGACCCGCATCATCTTCTGGTCGAGGAACTCGAGCATCTCCGGAGTTATAGTGAAGGAGAGCTCCCGGGCTTCCCCGACACGAAGATGAGCCCGCTGAAAACCCTTTAATTCTATCACCGCCCTTGCGACGCTCGCGACCGGATCCCTCAGATAAAGCTGGACAACCTCATCCCCGTCGCGTGATCCGGTATTCTTCACTGTGAACTGGACACGTGCGGAATCACTGCTGCTCATCGATTCTCTGTCGATTTTCAGGTCACTGTACGCAAATGTGGTATAGCTCAAGCCGAATCCAAAGGGGAACAGCGCCTCGCCGGGCAGATCATAGTAGTAATCCAGACGCCCCGTCGGCTTGTGATTGTAGATCAGCGGCACCTGACCCACGGCGATAGGAAAGGTGATCGGCAGGCGACCGGCCGGATTGTAGTCGCCAAACAGGACATCCGCGACAGCATTCCCTCCCTCTTCTCCCGGGTACCAGACTTCCAGGACCCCGTCGACTTCAT
>Ga0209536_100003325_pt1 | contig 25894 bp, 24 predicted proteins | sample DeeMarSeWOR28_12_FD_187461 | JGI IMG/M metagenome (GOLD analysis project Ga0209536, IMG submission 187461) | Marine sediment microbial communities from White Oak River estuary, North Carolina - WOR-2-8_12 (SPAdes) (version 2) | ecosystem: Environmental > Aquatic > Marine > Intertidal zone >...
GGATGTGTCCGAAATCGTCGAACGAGCCCTCGAGAGATAGTCCTTCATGTCGTCCGATTCCATGATTCTCACCGTGGCCAACCGACTGGCCCGGCACCCGCCTTTCGACCGCCTCGAGCAGAAGCTCCTCGACCGAGTCGCGCGCGGCATCCGCATTCGCTACTTGGAGCCAAACGAGGTCGTGTTCCGGCAGGGGGACAGGCCGAAGCCCGAGTTTTATGTCGTGGTGAAGGGTGAGGTCGCCGTCACCCACGAGCTCGATGGAGAGCAAATTCTGATCGACGTATGCGACGACGGCGATATCTTCGGCGTTCGGGCGTTGCTTGCCGACCGCGAGTACCTCGCTACCACCCAAGCCAAGGACGACACGCTCCTTTACGTTATCGGAAAGGGGCCCCTCGAGGAGCTGATCCGCGACGATCCCCGCGTCGCGCTGTTCTTTGCTGCCGACTTTGCGGCGGACTTACCTCAACTGCGGGACGTCAATCGCCTCGAAGCCGTCCGCGAGGCGCGCCGCCACGACAAGCGCACCGGCGCGAGCGATCACACTCGGCGCGTCGACCCGGTGCGTGATGTGCTCACCTGCACGCCCAATACGACGATCCGCGAAGCTGCATCCCTCATGGGCGAGCGAAACGTAGGCTCGATTCTCATCGTGGACGACGAGCGCCGACCGATCGGAATCGTGACCGATTCAGATCTCCGAACGAAGGTCGTGGCGCAAGGTCGAGACGTGTCTGGTCTGATCTCCGAAATCATGAGCTCTCCCGTGCTCACGATCGACGATCAAGCCACCTTGTCGTCGCTCATCGCTACTGTGATGAGGAAACACCTTCATCACTTTGCCGTCACCGAGGACGGCACGCACACGACGCCAATCGTCGGCATCGTGTCCGAGCACGACATTCTCAAGACCCAGGGGAGCCACCCGACGGTGATTCTCTCCGAGATGAACCGCGCAAAGACGAAAGAGCGGCTCCGTGCGCTTCGGGACCAGGCCGAAGATCTGCTCCGCCAGTACCTCGAGGACGAAGTCGGCATGGGCTTTCTGTCGAACATGATCTCCGAGATCAACGACACCTTGATCCGGCGGGCCATTCATTTGTCGCTCGGCGAGCTCGCCGAGCGCGGCCAGCAGCCACCCGTGCCGTTTTGTTGGATGGCGCTCGGCAGCGAAGGGCGCGAGGAGCAGCTTCTTCGCACCGACCAAGACAACGCCATCATGTACGCCAACCCCGGCGATGACGAAGGCGTCGCAGAGCGTTTCTTCCTCGAGCTCGGCAAGCGCGTAGTCGAGGTGCTCGTCGAGGCCGGATTCAAACGCTGCCCCGGGGAGGTCATGGCCAGCAATCCAAAGTGGAACCAGCCGCTCGACGGCTGGAAGCGCTACTTCACGGACTGGATTTGCGAGCCCGAGAACATCGCGGTCATGCACAGCAACATCTTCTTCGATTTCCGCCCGGTCTACGGCGACCAGACTCTCGCGGCGGAGCTCAAGAACCACACCTTCGAGCGGGTCGCCGCGAATCGGATGTTCCTGACATTTCTCGCGCATAACGCCGTCCAGAATCCACCTCCTCTCAGCTTCTTCCGCAACGTCGTGGTCGAGCGAAGCGGCGAGCACCGTGACGCCTTCGACATCAAGGCCCGCGCCATGACGCCGTTGGCGGACGCTGCCCGGGTCCTGGTTTACGACTACGGCATCAACATCTACGGCAGCACCGCGGAGCGCTGGCAGGCGATCGCCGAAACCAACGAGAATCTGGCGCGGCTCGCTGGGGAGGCGGCCATGGCTTACGAGATTCTGATGCGGATTCGGGCGATCGAAGGCCTCAGCCGGGGGACGTCGGGCCGCTACGTCCACATCAAGGAGCTCAACAAGCTCGAGCGCCAAACGCTCCGAAACACTTTCTCGGTAGTCAAAGACGTTCAGTTGATGTTGACGTCGCGGTACAAAACCGATTTTCTACGCTGAAGCGAAGTGCTCCCCCAATTCATCAGACGCTTGATCCCGGCCGCTGCGGTCGTGGGTCGCTCCTCATCGTGGCCGGAGCCCCTGCGCGAGTACATGTCGTGCAGGCGCAAGCCTGCGAAGAGTACGCCCCTTCGCGAGGTCCGGTTCGTGGTGTTCGACACCGAGACCACCGGCCTCGATCTCGCGAAGAACCGTCTGCTGTCGATCGCCGGTGTCGCGATGAACGGCGCAGAGGTCGCCCTCGATGACACCTTCGACGTGATGGTTGCCCAGACCGATGTTGGCGGCGCAGACGCAGCGGTCGTACATGGACTGATATCGAAGGACCTCGTTGGGGGGCTGCCGGCAGACGAAGCGGCGGCGCGTTTTCTCGCCTTCGCGGGAGATTCGATTCTCGTCGCACATCATGCTGCCTTCGATGTTCGGATGCTGCAGAAGGCGATCGCTCCCTATCGGGGGGCGAAGGTGTGGAGCCCCACCGTCGACACTGCGCAGCTCGCGCGTCGAGTGGAAGTGGGACCCATGCCTACCAATGAAGCCCACGGCGCGGACGACCGGGAATCGTACCGCCTCGATAGCTTGGTTCGACGCTACGGCATCGAAGTGCCGGATCGGCACACCGCGGCCGGCGATGCGCTGGCGACGGCGCTCCTCTTCCAGCGCCTCCTCAAGAAGGCAGAGCGCCGCGGCATCGTGACGCTTGGCGACCTGCTTTCCAGATGATTACACCCGAGCTTCGAGCTCGGCGAGCGCGTCTTCGAGATGGTCGATCAACCGCTGTGCGCTCGGCACGGAGCGCCGACAGCACACGATGCCGAAGTCCAAGCTGTCACCGACACTGGTGACGGTGATGTTCAGCGCCTGCCCATGCGACACGATTGACAAGGGGTACATCCCCTCGAGCGGCGCGCCATTCCAATAGAGCTGCTCCCGTGGGCCCGGAACGTTTGATACCGTGACGTTGAAGGTTGGGCGCGTGCGGCCCGATACACGCAGCAGGTGCGGAACCAGAACCGGCAAGGCCACGACGCTCGTGAAGATCGGAATCTCCGCGCTGTTCATTCCCTTCAGCAGCCGTTTCGCTTCGCCCATCGAATGCTGCACCGCGCGCAAGCGGTCGATCTCGCTGCCGAGCTCCGTCGCGAGGCTTGCGAAGACGACCGAGAACGAGTTGCCTTCGATGTCCGAGTCCGCCGGGCGGAACGAAACCGGCGTCATCGCGGTGAGCGGCTCATCCGGGAGAGCGTTCTGATCGATGAGGTAGCGACGAAGCGCGCCTCCGGACATCGTCAGAACGATGTCGTTGATCGTCGCATCGAGCGATTTGGAGACCTTTTTGATTCGCGAGAGCGGCCATGATTGCGCGACGAAGCGTCGCGAGCCCGTGACGCGGCCGTTGAGAATCGTCACCGGGGTCTGAAACGGGGCGATCATTCCGTGCTTGTCACGGTGGCGAACCGCAGCTGCGAACTTGAGGACGCCACCCATGGCGCCTGCGGTGGCCGCGACGGCGGCCTTCGGGTCGAAACTCCGCGGCGCCTCGTGTCGCGGGCGCTCCAAGTTCCATGGGGCGGGCATGTCTCTCTGGTTTGGGTCGGCGCTCAGGCAGGCGCGGAGCATCCGCATCGACCCGACGCCGTCGATCATCGAGTGGTGGGTCTTGACGTAGAGCGCGAACCGGTTGCCCTCGACGCCTTCGATGATGTGCGCTTCCCAGAGGGGGCGGTCTCGGTGTAGCCGCGTGGCGTGCAAGCGGGACACCAATCGAAACATTTCGCGAAAGCGCCCGGGCTTTGGGAGCGCCGAATGCCGTACGTGGTAGTTCGGGTCGAGGTCGCGGTCGGGAACCCAGTGCGGGAGCGCCAATCGCCGTAGCGGCCAGACCACCTTCTGGTTGAACGGGTACTGGACCGCGCTCGGATCGTCGTTGGAGGAGAAGGTCTCGTGCAGCCACTCCTCATGGACCCCCTCGGGGTATCGAAAGAGCATCAGACCGCCCGTATGCATGGGCATCTGGCGGTCCTCCGCGAGGAGAAAACTGGTGTCTACCGTGCCAAGTGGCTTCATGGAACGCAGAGAAGTATCCCAGGTGGCCGGGTTTTGGTAGCCTCCCCGCCACCCAGAAGGAGGGAATCAGACAAATGAGCACTATTCTCAAGTACTTGGTCATCTCGACCGCCATGCTCGCGCTCAGCCTCTCGGTTGCGTGCAAGGAAGATGCGAGCCCTGCCGCACAGGAAGCCAGCGCTGGCGCCGAAGCCGGCGCGAAAGCCGGTGTCGAGGCAGGCATGGAGGCCGGCTCTGCCGAAGGCGCTAAGGAAGGCGTCAAAGAGGGCGGCACAGAGGGTGGCAAGGCCGCGGCCTCCGAGGTCGTGAACTAACCTTCCGAACATGGAGTCGAAGAAGTCGCAGGGGCCAAGTCGAGCAACGCTCGTCTCTAGCGCGGTCGTAGTGTGCGCAGTCCTCGTAGGCGCTGCGTACTTCATGCGAGACGAGGGCGTAACCACTGTGGTCGCGCCCTCATCCCCTGCGGCTTCAGCACTCCAGCCACTGTTCGAGCGCTGCAAAGGCGAGCCGAACGTCGAGGTAGTCGACGGCCTGACGCGCACTACCTGCACCTCCCAAACGCACCCTGCGTTCATGGTGTACCAAGACGTGAACGATTCGGTGATCGTACGAGCCGGGTTGATGGTGCCCATGTACGGGCGCGCCGAGGATCTCACCGAGCGGAAGCTCGTGGGGCTCGAGATGTTCAGCTTGATGGCGGGCCAGCCCGCCGAGTCTTTCTTAACGCCCGAGATGGTGGCCGACATCGGGGTTCGCACCACCCGGGTTCTGCGAGAGGGGCTGGCGTACGGGACGCAGCCGATGGCCAATGTGGGCTTGGTGTTCACCGTCACCCCGGCCGCTGCCGATCCCGCAGCCCCGAATTGAAAGCAAGGCGTCGCAATCCGGTGTATTCTCGGCCCCCATGGCAAAGAAGAAGCGAATCGCGATTGCGCTCGGGCTCATTGTCGTCGTAGCGCTTGCTGCGGTGGTGCTCATCCCGCAAGTCGAGTTCGTGGTGGGCGGCGCGCTGGTCAATCTCGGCTATCGCCTTCAAGACCGGCTCGGCAAGTATGACCTCGAGCACGACGAGTCGATCGCGCCGGGCGAGATTTGGGAAGGCCTAGTGGCGCATAACGACCTCGCCGCCGACGTGCGAGATGTCTTCCCGCGCACCGTCCGGCATCCAGCCGTTGCAATTCTGGCGTGCATGGACGCGCGGATCGACACCAGCGAGCTCGTTGGCGACACCCGTCGCTACTACTATGTCGTCCGTACCGCTGGATCGGTGCTTGCGCCTGCCGAGCAGGAAATGCTGGAGCTCGCGGTGCTGAACGGCGTCAAAGTTCTCTTGCTGACATCGCACTCGGATTGCGCGGCCGAGGCTGCGGCCTCCAACCCGGAGTCGAGAGCGAAATTCCCGGCGTTAACTGAGCTCATGGATGCGCGCGTCCAGCGCGTGCAAGAGTTCCTGGCCCGTCCGGTGATTCGCGACGCGATCGAGAAGGGGGAGCTCGAAGTCAAGTTCGCTCGCATCGACACCGATAGCGATAGACTGGTGGTCGGAGACATCGTGCCAACGTTTCCCGTGCCATCCGTAGGGAAAGAGCCCCACGGCGGCCACTAGCCGCGTGACGCCCCGTCAGATGACGAAGGGGACCAGCGCGCGCCGTTCCGGCGGATAGTCGGGGAACTTCTCGCGGTACCAGCGATGCGTTTGGAATGCCCGCGGCACCAAGTTGCCGATGGTGATCAGCAGAATAAACGTCGCGCCGAGCGACCAGGTCGCGATCGCGAAACCCGCGAACGCCGTGATCTCGGTTAGGTACGACGGATTCGTGACGAAGCGAAACAGTCCACCGTTCGGGATTCGGTACACCTTCTCTCCGCGCTCGATCTCTTCGACGCTGCGGAGCCTTCGGATGATCGCATCCGAGTGGATGTTGAGGACAAATGACGCGTAGTAGATTGTGATCCCCACGATGAAGCGAGGATCAGCGAACCAGTCCAACGTGAAGTGGGTGCCGAGATCGCTGATGAACACCGCGTTCAGATACCCGTGCAACGTCGTCACTAGCCATCCCATCAGGACGATCGTGATGCTGAACGACGCGGTAGCCCCCTTTGGGCTGCGGATCAGGTACGGGAACACGAAACCACGGTTGCCGTAGTGGATGAGCCACACCAGGAGAAAGAAGAGCGGGACGATGTCGAAACGGTGCCGTCCTTGGAAGTAGAAGAAGACGAAGCTCAATGTCGCCGGCAGCTCCATGAGAAACCACCCGAGGCGTGGGTTGAGGTTCACCCCCCATTTGTCGGATGCGAATCGCCCATAGGGGCTCTTCATGAACGCAGCGCCGATGAAGACGAGTACGACCAACCCGAAGGCGAACGTCAGGATTGTGTCGTACGTGGCGTCGCCGGTGTACCAGGTCATCACGGGCGTGAGCGTACCTGAGAATGCGCTCGGCTCCGAGAGAGATGCTACTATGGCGCCATGAATCACAGTGAGGAGCTTCGGAGCCTGAGTGAGCTCGAAGATTTGATGAGCGAAGATGGCGGGCCGGCGATTCTGGACTTCTGGTCACCGACCTGTGGGCCGTGCAAAGCCATGGCGCCAGCATTCGAGGCGGTCGCGGGCGAGCTTGCGGAGGAGCCGATTCGCTTCGTGCGGATCAACACGGCAACCCAGGCGCAGTTGGCCCAGCCTTTCAACATTCATGCCGTGCCGACCCTGCTGTTCGTGCACAACGGCGACATCCTCGACGTTCGTGTCGGGGCCCTCTCCGGGCCGGCGCTCGCCAAGAAGGCGCAGTGGCTGCTTCGGAAGTCTCGCGGGGAGGGCGTCCTGTCGCGTTTGTTTGGCGCAAAGCGGTGACACCCCGCCGTTTCGGGGTGCGCTAACCAATGCGCTAGATAGGACTTCCCCCGAGGGCGCCGGTGATGAGCGCCTTTTCCATCGGGAACTCGCTCTCGCCACCGCCGGCTGGAAATGTTCGCTGGATGATATTCAGGACTCGTGTGGTCGTGGTCGGCATCAGCCGGTTGCTGAATGCGAAGTACTTCGTGATCGGCGGCATCACTCGGCGCTTTCGGTCGACGACCCCGTCGAGGATGAGCATGGCCGCCCGATGCGGCGTCATCACGTCCTTGAGGCCAGCGTACTCCGCGGTCGGCCCGATCATGTCCGTCTTGACCAAGGGTAGGTACACGGCGCAAACGTGGAGCCCTTCGTGCTGGAGCTCCGCCGCCAAGGAATCACCGAATGCGTCGAGAGCCGCCTTCGTTGCCGTGTACGCGGGGAAGAACGGTGTCGGGATGAGCACGCCCTGCGTGAGAACGTGCGAAATCGATCCGCGTCGCTCCCGCAGCGATCCCAGCAATCGAAGCGTGAGCCGCACCGGTGCGAAATAGTTCAACGCCATCGTCCGCTCGTAGTCGTGAAAACGGTTCACCGATTGGGACGCGGTTCGCCGAATGGAGCGCGCTGCGTTGTGAATGAGGACGTCGACGCCGCCGTGCTGTGCAAGCACGGTCTCAGCAAGCGCGTCGACTTGATCGAACGAAGAAAGATCGGTCGGGTAAGAATGTGCCTGCCCACCTTCCGCACGGATCTGTTGCGCAACCGCTTCTAGCTTGTCGGCGTCGCGCGCGACGAGTAAGACCGTGGCCCCTGCGTCGGCCGCTTGCAACGCCACGGCGTGGCCTACACCCCGAGACGAGCCCGTGATCAGCACAACCTTGCCGGATAGGGCCTCCCGATAGCGAGCTGACCGGTTCTTCGTGGGATCGAGATGATCTTCGAAGTAACGATAAAGCGCCTTGGCGTAACTCCGAAGAGGTGGGCAGCGAATCCCGCTTTCGGCGAGCGCCTTTAGGGTGTTGCTGTCGTCGAACCGCGCCTTCACGTTCATCGCGGCGAGCGCGCCCCGGGGGAAACCGAGGTCGTCCAGTACGGCGTCACTTAGCTCCCGAACACTCGGGAGCATCGACACGAGCCCCGCGGTCTTTCTCGCGCCCGGCAACTTTGCGAGGTCGATCGAGGGGCCAATGCGGGGACCGCCCGCCGCTGCGAGGAAGATGTTGCTCATCTTGGTCAGCGACGGCGGCTTCGGGTCGACGAGATGGAACACCCGCGTTTCAGTGTCGGACAGGGCAATGTGCACCATCGCGTCTGCGACGTAGTCGACTGGAACGACGTTGAAGGCGCCACGAATGCGCGGTGCAGGGAGCTGCAGCCAAGCTGGCATGGCATGCGCGAGTCTTTGGATCGCGCCGAAGCTGAAGTACACGCCATCGACCTTGTCGATCGCGCCAGTCGTCGAGTCGCCCACCACGGAACTCGGGCGGTAGATTCGATAGTCAAACTGGGATTCCCGGATGAGCTTCTCCGACTCGTACTTGCTTCGGTGATAGGCGTGCGGAAAGCGCTGTCCCTCGTCCAACATCGATTCGGTAAACGTGTCTGTGTAGTCCCCGGCAACGGCGACCGAGCTCACGTGGTGCAGGCGGCCGCCGAATCCGGCCTCCTGAAGTGCATTCAGCAGATGGCGGGTCCCGCCGATATTCGTTGCTGCCAGGGTCTCGGGTTCGGCCTCGATGTCGTAGAGCGCAGCGATGTGAAAGCAGTGCTCGGCGCCTGACAGCGCGCGGAGGCCAGCCTCCGTCAGGCCTAAACGCTGCTTCGAAAGGTCGCCCGTGACCGTGGAGAGCGAGCCGCTCCGGCCCTTTGCCGCCGTCTCGAGGTGTGCGAGCGCGTCTGCCCGGCGCTCTTCAGCGCCGCTCCGGAGCAGAAGTGTGACGTCCATGCCGCGGCCGAGCAGCCGTTCGACGACGGCACGGCCAATCAGACCGGTCCCCCCGGTCACAAACACGCGGTTCGAAGAGCTCATCGGAGCGGAGAATGAACCGCCCGCTCCCGGTGCGCCAGCGCCTTGGTGCCGGGACTATCGCCACCGGAGCCTGCTGTCGTGCAGTGGCTAGTCGCGCCCACCGACAGTAGGGCCTTTGAATAGACCGGTGCGCGGAACCTTGTTGCTCGAGAGCGCGCGGAAGAAGATCGGAAACTCGATGACGACCGTGAGCCCAGCCAGGACGAGCGCGGCCCGTAGCGCGATTCGCCCCGCTTGCTGGTCTTGTGGCATCCACAGCACGAACGCTGCGACGAACGCTGCAGTCGCCGCGAACCCGGAGAGCGACATCACGAGGAACTGGTTGCGGGTATTGCGCTCCGCATCGTAGCTGAAAAGGAATGGCGAGTAGATTCGCTTCGCTGGAACGTAGACGCTGCGCGTCATGTGTGCGCCGACCAGATGTCCCCACTCGTGCAGGTTGTATGCGCAGATGGCAGCGCCTGTGCCGGCCGCAATCGACAGTGCAGAGGCCAGCGAGCTGCCTCGGTCGGCCGCCACGCTCCCCCACCATGCGAGCACCGTGGCGATCAGAATTGCGGTGTCCCGAATGAGGAAGTGGCGAAACATGGGGTTTTCCTAGGCCTCCACACAGACCCGTCAAGTGCGGCTAGGCCCCTCTGAGGAGCTGCCGGCTGATGATGATGCGTTGAACGTCGGACGTGCCTTCGTAGATCTGGGCCACACGGACGTCCCGGTAGATCTTCTCCACGGGTAGCTCGCGCGAGTAGCCGTAGCCTCCAAAGATCTGAATCGCGTCCGAGCAGATGCGCTCGGCCGCTTCGGAGGAGAACAGCTTAGCCATGCACGCTTCCTTCAAGCAAGCCTCGCCTCCATCGCGGAGGGCAGCAGCGTGAAGGACCATCGTCTCGGCCGCATGTAGTTGGGTCGCCATGTCGGCCAGTCGGAATGCAATCGCCTGATGGTCGGCAATCATCTTGCCGAACGCCGTGCGCTCCTTGGAGTACGCAACCGCATGTTTCAGCGCCGCCCGTGCCATGCCGGCGCATTGCGCAGCGATTCCTATGCGTCCTGCCTCGAGGTTGGCGAGCGCGATCCGATAGCCGTCGCCTTCGCTCCCGATGAGATGGTCGGCGGGTACGATTGCCCCATCGAAGCTGAGCTGGGCCGTGTCAGACGCCTCTTGACCCATCTTGTGTTCTAGGGATGCGACGCTCATTCCCGGGGTCCCCGCGGGCACGAGGAATGCCGACATGCCCCGCTTGCCCGCCGATGGATCGGTGACCGCAAACACAATCACGGCGCCGGCGATTTGACCGGACGTGATGAATTGCTTCGTTCCGGTTATCTCGTATCCGGCGGCTGTTCGCACGGCGCGCGTTTGCACGTTAGCTGCGTCCGACCCGGCCTGGGGCTCAGTGAGCGCGAACGCGCCGATCATCTGGCCCGCCGCAAGCGGCTTCAGATACGTCTCGCGAAGCGGCTCGCTCGCCACGGATTGCAAGATTGCGCAGACCGGCGCGTTGTTCACACTCATGATCGTCGAGACGGCGCCATCACCCGCGGCGATCTCCATCAACGCCAGCGCGTACGAGACGTAGTCCAACCCAGCGCCACCGTACTTTTCGGGCACGGTCATCCCCATGAACCCGAGCTCGCCCATCTCGCGCAGCACTTCGGGCTCGACCGCGCCCGCCGCTTCCCACTTGCGGCTGTTGGGCGCTAGCCGCTGTTCGGCAAAGCGGGCTGCCGACTCGCGGATCATCGCTTGATGGTCTCTCAGGATCATTTGTCCACCGGGATAGAACGTTCGTGGCGGGGACGCTAGTGGTTAGAGCCTGTCGTAGTACTCGCGCGCCTCGACCGCGGTTCTTCGGATGCCCTCGTCGGTGTCGACGAGTGGCGCATATCCGAGGTCGCGTTTCGCTTTCTCGATGCTGAAGTAGTGGTCGATGTCGCATAACTTGACGTTGGCGAGGGTGAACATCGGCTTGGGTGCCCCAAAGATTTGGTAGAAGCGCTCCCACACCGTCCCTACGGCTCTCGCCAACGGGTCCGGCACCCGCACAAGTGGAACCTGTAAGCCCATGTGTTTGGCGAGATCGATGCTGAACTGGCCTGCATTGATCGGCGTGTCGTCGCTCAAGAAGTACGCCTGTCCGCATACGGGTGAGCCCTCGACTAGGCGCTCTGCCGCTCGGATCTCACCCTCGACCAGGCTATCAATGTACACGTAGTCGAGTCGTGCGCGGCCGTCGCCGAACACCACCAGAGGAGCGCCCCGTTTGAGTGCGCGGACCAGACGTCCGTACGTGAAGCGTTCGCCTGGACCATAGATCCCACCCGGACGAATCGCGCAGGTGAGCAGCCCGTGTTCTCCATTCGCGGCTAGCACGGCGCGCTCGCCACGGACCTTGGTCGCGGTGTAGAGGTCTCGGGAAGTGCTGTAAGGTGCCGTCTCATCGGCCCCGGCCGCGCCCATGCAAAACGAAGCCACGATCGAGCTCGTGTGAACCAGTCGGCGAACGCCTTGCCGTTGTGCGACCCGAATGACGTTCACCGTTCCACCGACGTTGATCGACTCGATTTCCCTTGCGATGGACCGGCGCGCGTGGGTCAAGGCATCGATCACGGCGGCGGTGTGAAATACCGTGTCGACCCCCTCGCATGCAGCAGCGACGAGCGCGGGGTCCCGCACGTCGCCCTGAAACCAGTAGACACCCTCTCGAGGTTCGGGCGAGGGTGCCTTGTCGAGCGCGTGGACTGAGCATCCCTTCGCGCGCAGCGCAGACACCAGGTGTCGACCTAGGTACCCAGCTCCGCCCGTGACGAGGCACCGTTTTCCGTCGAGAGGCGATTGGCTCATCGCGGGCGCCCTCATAGCATCCGCGGCTTGGCCGTCGAGCGCGGCGCCCTCCTGAGCTCGTCTGTGAACAAGCTCACAAATGCAGGCTCTCCAGATGCGCTTATCCAAACAATTCTGGGCGAGTGCGCCACGCGGGCATTGACGGCCGGGCCCCTTTTAGGGGTACACTGGCTCCTCTGCGCCCGCAGTGTTTTCGGCGGTCCCCCCTTCACATTCCGCCGAGTCTGTTACCGAGGAAAACGATGACCCATTGGAGCTTGCCAGAGGCGCTTGCCTGTTCCCTCGTTCTTGCCGTAGCAGCCGTGGGCTGCAGCAGCGCCGACGGCACCGACGACAAGATCGATTGCTTGACCGCGCTTCGAATCAATCTCGAGATAGCGGATGGTACGACTATCGACGAGGTCGAGTACGAGATCACCGGCAACGGGATGATGCCCATGGGCGGCACCATCGACACGAGCGCGCCCGGGGCCACGGCGTCGGTCGAGCAGTTCGGCATTGCGCCAGGGGAAGACTACCTGGTGACAATGGTCGCGACCTCCGCCGATGGCTCGACGACCTGCGGGGGCGCGGCTACGTTCGACGTGGGCGCCGGCGTGAGCACGGAGGTCGACGTGTTGTTGCACTGCAAGGGCACCGAGCGCTTCGGCGGGGTTCGCGTGAACGGCCAGCTCAACATCTGCGCCGTGCTTGAGAAAGTCGTCGTCTCGCCTCTGCAGACGGCGAGCGGCTACGCCCTCGACGTGAGCGCGCTCGGAAGCGACGAAGAGGGCGACGATGTCGAGTACCGCTGGACCGCGACTGGTGGCGAGTTTGCCAACCCCGATCTCGGGCAGACAATCTTCACCTGTGGCGAGGCTTCGGAGGAAGCTCTCACCATCGAAGTCTCCGATGATGAATTCGAGTACTGCGTCGACGCGTGGACCGTCCCGGTCAACTGCGTCGACGACGACGGCGCTGGCGGTAGCGGTGGTTCTGCCGGCAGCGGCGGTGGTACTGGCGGCACAGCCGGTGGCGGTGGTTCTGCCGGCAGCGGCGGCGACACCGGTGGCACGGCCGGCGACGGTGGTGCAGGCGGCATGGCTGGTGGCGGCGGCGATGACGGTGGCGCAGGCGGCATGGCTGGCGGCGCAGGCAGCGGCGGCACTGGTGGTGGTGGCGGCAGCGCTGGCACTGCGGGAGCCGGTGGTACGGCCGGCACCGTGGGTGGGGGTGGCACGGCCGGCGGCAACGGTGGCGGTATTCCGCCCGAGTGCCTCGTCTCACTCAGCGTCGAGTAACCGGCCAATCCAATAGCCATCCGGACATGGATGTCGGACCCCGCGGGCTACCTCGAGGCCGGAACTCGTCCAATTGCTGGAAACAAGGGGGAAACGGGTCCGGTGGGTTCTGGCATACCCGCTGCAACGCCCGGGTGGGAGGCACGAAATGGATTCCAGCACCGACCCTAGGCAGACTTCGCGCATGACTCAGAAGATTTCACTTGGCTTACTCGCTACGGCGCTGGTGCTCGCCGCGTCCACTGTTCACGCGGCGGGCGAAGCCGACGTCCACACGACCCAGATCGTGGAGGAGGGTTCCGCGATTTCTTGGGGCCGCGCGGTGGGGGTTATCGAGAAGCCTATCGACGCGGTGCTGCCTGTCGTGCTCGACTACGCCAACTACGTCCACTTCATGCCCAACTTCACCAAGTCCAAGGTGCTCGCCCAACGTGGAAGCCGCGCGATGGTTTACATGGAAGTGAGCGTGGCTTCCGGCACCTTCACGCTCTGGGGCCAGCTCAAAATGGCGGAGGGCGCGCCAGAAGGCGAAACCCGCGTGATCGAGGCACAGCTCCTCGATGGCAACATGGACGCTTTCAGCGCGACCTGGCGCCTGACGCCAGTCGACGGCGGCGCCCGGACCGAGGTCGACTTCAAAATCTATGTCGATCCCGACATGCCGCTTCCCTCCTCCGTGTTCAGCCGGGAGAATGAACGGGCAGCAGGCAACACCGTCCGCGCGCTTCGCACCCGAGTGACCGAGACACCCACACGCTCCTAGGAATCATACGACGCACACTCCCATGTCGTTCGCACGCATTCTTCTCGCGATCACCGGGCTGGTCTTCTTCGTCCATGGCCTCGTTTGCTTCATCCACCCGGCCACCATCGGCCTCGAAAGCGGCCTCTCGATGCCCACTCTGGGCTCCACGACCGAGGTGCGTGCCGAGTACGGCGGTCTCCCCATGGCGCTGGGCCTCTTTTTCCTCGCTGGCGCCGCAAGAATGGTCGAGGTTCGAACGAGCCTCACAGTCATGAGCGTGGTCGTCGTCGGATACGCGGTATCCCGGGTGGCCGCAGTCGCAATAGTGGCCAGCGTTGACACGTACAACCTCGCGGCAATCGGCTACGAAGTCACAACAGCGGCCTTGGCGCTTTGGGCGCTACGCCGAACCTAAAGGGCTGCCGTGTCATTCGGCGGCGTCCGCGAGAAGAACGGCGTCATCTCTCCCGTGTGGCTCGTCGAAGTCGATGACCGGCCCCATCGGGACGATCCTGGTTGGATTGATGCTCTCGTGACTGCCGTAATAATGATGTTTGATGTGGTGCATGTTCACGGTGCTCTTGACCCCCGGCACTTGATAGAGCTCGCGCGTGTACGCCCAGAGGTTCGGGTAATCGACGATGCGTCGGAGATTCGTTTTGAAGTGGCCGTAGTAGACGGCGTCAAATCGAGCCAGGGTCGTGAACAATCGCCAGTCCGCTTCTGTAATGGCTTCGCCGGCCACATAGCGTTGCTTCGAGAGCCGGTCTTCGAGCCAGTCGAGGGTGTCGAACAAGGCGACGAAAGCCTCTTCGTATGCTTCCTGCGTCGTCGCGAAGCCGCACTTGTAGACCCCGTTGTTGAGCGTGTGGTAGACGCGCTCGTTCACTTCGTCGATCTCGTCGCGGAGCGCCTCCGGGTAATAGTCGCCAGGCTTCGCCCCGAGGTGATCGAAGGCGCTATTGAACATGCGAATGATCTCCGATGATTCGTTGCTCACAATCGTCTTTTCCTGCTTGTCCCAGAGCACCGGCACCGTGACGCGTCCCGTGAAGTCGGGGTCCGCCGCTGTGTAGAGCTGGTGTAGAAACTCCGCGTCCATCACTGGATCGGGAATGACCCCATCACCCTCGTGAAAGGTCCAGCCCTGTCCGCCCATGAAGTGGTCAACCACCGAGAGACCGATCATGTCCTCGAGCCCTTTGAGCTTTCGAAATATCAGAGTGCGGTGTGCCCAAGGGCAGGCGTACGAAACGTAGAGGTGGTAGCGTCCGGGCTCTGCCTTGAACGCTTTGCCGCTCGGGGCGTTCTTGCCGTCCGGTGTAATCCAATTCCTGAACTTGGCATTGGTTCGCACGAACTTCCCGCCCGTGCTCTTGGTGTCGTACCAAATATCATGCCAAACGCCTTCAACTAACTTACCCATTTAATTTCCTTTTCGTGCCTCAGAGCAAGCGCCCCATGCGTCCATTTTGATAATCGTGGAACGCCTCAACGATTTCTTCTCGTGTGTTCATGACGAACGGACCATATGCGACGACGGGCTCGTCGAGCGGTTGTCCCGCGAGAACCAATACGCGGGTGCCTGAATCGGCGTGAAGCTGAACGGCGCCTTCGCCATCGCGGTCGAATACGCCGAAATGGCGCGACGGGATGGCGTCGCGACCCGGGCCCGCCGCGACATCGCCTTCCAGAGGGAATATCAGCGTGGTCCATCCTTTCGGGAGCTCGATCTCGCAGCTTCCCTTCGCGTGAAAACGCAGGTCGAAAACCGTGATCGGCGTGTGCGTTTTCGCAGGGCCGCGAGCGCCCTCGAGCTCACCCGCGACCACTCGCGCTTCGGCGGGCCCGAGGTTGACGCGCGGGAACTCTCGGTCGAGTAGGGGTTGGTATCGGGGCGCGCTCATCTTTTTGTCTGCGGGCAGGTTCACCCAGAGCTGCACCATCTCGAAATCCCCGCCCCGCTCCGAGAACGCCTGCGAGTGCTTCTCTTCGTGCACCACACCAGACGCCGCCGTCATCCACTGAACGTCGCCCGGTCCGATGCGGCCTCCGCCGCCGGCCGAGTCCCGATGCTCGACCTCGCCCTCGTAGGCGAAGGTCACCGTCTCGAAACCGCGGTGTGGGTGCTCTCCGACCCCGCGCCTGAAGGGCGAGGGGTCGAAGTGCTTCCGGGCGGCATGGTCGAGCAGAAGGAACGGGCTCAGCATCTGTGCATCTAGCTGCGGCCAGAACACCGTCTTCACGTGGAAGCCATCTCCGACCCAATGCTCCGGCCCCGGCGGGTAGACCCCTTTCAGGGCGCGCGGGGTCGACGTGCTCGTTTTAACGCTTGCGCGATCCATCTGCGTCTCCGCTCCTTCGCGGGCGAAGCGCTTCGAGACGAAGATGAGCGAGCCGGCGACCGCCGCGAATGCGGCACCCAATGTTGCCAGCACGCCTCGCCTCGAAGTTCCTCGGTCCACTCCAGGAACGTAGAGAGCAGGAGCTGGGCGCGGCAGACCGCATTCAATTGACAGAAGGTTGCGAAAACGCAACGATGAAACAATATGGCAGCAGATAGGGACAATATTGCAACTTTTGTCGAGGTCATCCGCCGGGACAGCCTCGCGGCCGCTGCCCGACACTTGGGCGTGCCCAAGTCGACCGTGAGCCGCAGACTCTCGCGCCTCGAGGAAGAACTGGGGACCAAGCTCGTCCACCGCGACGCCCGCCGTGTGAGCGCGACCCCCGAGGGCATGCGGCTCTTCGACTCGGTGGTCGACGCGATCGACGCATTGGATATGGCGGTGTCCGCCATCGGGGAGAGCGTCACCGAGCCGCGCGGCACGATCCGTGTGACCACGCCGAGCGACCTTGGCCGCATGCTGCTGATACCGGAGCTCGTGCGCTTCCTCTGTCGGTATCCCGACATCTCGATCGACCTCATGCTGACGAATCGCTTCGTCGACCTGGTGCAAGAGCGTGTCGACCTCGCGGTACGCGCCGGGGCGGTGACGGAGCCCAACTTGATCGCCCGCAAGCTCATGCCGTCCAACTTTCAATTGGCGGCTCATACCGGCAACGAGATCGACTGCGCCGACGTCAGCGAGCTCGAGGCATACCCCTTCGTGCTCTATCGCAAGCGCGGCCGAACCCAGGTCATTCGGCTCGAACGAGGTAGCGGTGAGGATCACGAGAGCGTAGAGCTAAGCGTCTCGGGGAGGGTCAACGTCGACGACTATTCCGCGATGGTCGAGCTCGTCGCCGCTGGGCAGGGCATCGGCCTGATGCCCGCGCTGCACGTGAGCGAGGGCGAGAAGCTCGGGCGCCTGGTGCGCATCTTTCCCGAATGGACGCTTCCGTCCATGCCCATCCAGCTCGTCTATTCGACCCGGCAGCTCCCAGAGCGCGTTCGTCTGTTGATCGAGTTCTTCGCCAGCACGCTGGGCGTTTGATGCGTCCGGGGTCCCGGGGTAGCGTTCCAGGCATGACTCGAGCAAACATCCCAACCGTCCTTCTTTTCGCTGCGATGCTCTTCGCGTCGAACCCTGGGCTCGCCCAGGAAAGCTCCGCTACCAGGCAGGCGGCGGGGCAGGCTGGGGCTGACGCCAATGCGTCCATCGTGATGACGTCGCCGAATCAAGCGAATCAGCCGATGCCGTCGCAAGACGCGTGGCTCCAGCGGGACTTGGAGGACGCCCAAGCGCGTAGCCGCCGCTCCCGCAACGCGCTGATCGGAACCAGCGCCGCGTTTGGCCTCGGGGCGGTTCTCGCAGGCATCGGCGCGTCGCAGTGTCAGAGCATTTCGACTGTCAACCAGTACGACGACCTCTTGTGCAACAACGCGGGTAACGTGCTCTTGCCGCTCGGCGGGACCATTGCGGGCCTGAGTGCGATCGGCATGATCACCTCGGGGATCATTCTCGGTGTTGCGAACAAACGGAAGCGCGAGATTCAGCGCGACATCCGTCGGGGTTACTACGGGCGCCGTCTGCGCTGGGATGTCCCCTCAGGCGGCCTCGTCTTCTAGGCGCGGCTCGGTGTTCGGTGCGAGCAGCCCGCGTGGCGCGACGGTTTGAATCGGCTCTGCTTGGAGCCCGAGCCTCTCGAAGATCAGGTTCGCGCACACCAACCCCGACGTGAAGGCAGCTTCCATGTGGGTCATCGGGAAGGGTAGGCGAACCCAGTCCCCGGCCATCATGAGGCCTTCGACAGGCGTTTCCGGCGCCGGTCGATGTTTCCGCTGACCGGGCGCGAACGCCGGAAAGTCGTGCTTCACTTGAAGCGATTCGGCGAAGATCCGCAGCCCTGCGAGCTCCGGGAAGTATTGCTCGAGCTCTTCGAGAAAGACGCGGCGTACGGCCGAATCGTCGCCGATCTCCTTCGGCAGCGCGTAGCTATGGAGCTCGAGGACGGCGCCGCCGTGCGCCTCCGCCCAGTCATGCGCTTCGTCCGTGATGCGATGGTAGAGGGTGACGGAGTCGAGGACCTGCTTTCGATCGACATTGATGAATGTCGGCAGCCCCGGACGAACGTCGCGATCGACCCAGATGCGCCAGACCGCGTAGCCATGCGAGGTCCGCAGCGCGGCTAGGTCTTTGACGAACTCGGGCGCGGAGAGCGCAACCGACGAAGATGCCGCGATGATCTTCTGGGCGCCCGGGATGTCAGCTGCGATGACCACGAAGTCGTATTCATCTTCGTCGATGCGAAACCGCCCAGCCTCACCGGTTTCGATGCTGCTCACCGCGCTGCCGAGCCGTATCTCGACGCCATGGCTCTCCAAGTGCGTGCGAATCGGCTCGAGCAGCGCCGTTGCGTAGTCGCCGACCGGGTAGTCGTACATCAGGCCGTGATCGTGGCTGAGATAGTAAAAGTGAAACGCGCGCACGACGTCGGCCGTCGAAAGATCGGCTTCGTCCGAGAAGAAGGCCCGCGCGAACGTTCGGAACGAAACGCGAAGCTCGTCGGGTAGGGCGGCATCGTCGCAGAACTGTTGGAACGTGATGCCATCGAGCGCTGCGTAGGTCTGCTCCATGTCGAAGCGCACCAGCATGTCAAGCCGGTTGCGGGTCGCTCGAGGGAGGACGTCACGCCAGCGATAGAAGCCGCGGCGGCCGAGCTCGATGATGTTGAGCGCTGGTGCCGTTTCAATGTCACCGAAGCGAAGCTCGCGCCCGCGGCGGTCGATGATCAGGTAGTCTTCGATCGCCCGAAATCCCTTCCGAAGGCCGAGGCGGTCGAGAAAGTGATTGAGGTTGTAGTACTGACGGAAGAAGGCGTGAAAGCCATGGTCCACCGTTTGGGAGCCGCCATCGACCTCGATGCTCCAGGCACCGATCTTGCCTCCGAGATACTCGTTGCGCTCGTAGAGAGTCACGCCGATGCCGCGCTCCCCGAGCGTCGAGGCCGCTGCGATTCCCGCGAGCCCGCCGCCGATCACGGCCACCCGCTCGGCTTCGGCTTCTGCCGAGCGCGGCAAGCGAAGGTCGACCTCGACCGCATCGTGACGATAGCCTCCGAGGCGCCGCTCCACCCAGCGGCGACCGAGGCGCCTCATGGCGCCGCGTCGGATTGCGAGCCAAGCTGCTCCAACGATCGCGAGAAATATTACAATCCTCAACATTCCTTGTCCATGTTGTGTCCAGGTCTTGTCAAGGGCAGACTTGGTCACATAAGGTCCGTTGTCAACGAAGCGATGAGCGAGACACGCGACATAGGGGTCCTCGGGAGCGGACCGGCGGCGTTGGCGATTGCCGCTGGCTGCGTTCGCCGAGGCGCGTCCGTGACTCTGATCGCGCCCTCTCCGCGGCAGCCCTGGCGTCCGAACTATTGCCTGTGGGCGGAGGAGGTACCCGTCGCACTCGAGAGCCTCATCGAGCGTAGCTGGCGCGAGGTGAGCGTGGCGACCTCGCTTGGCGAGCGTCGGCTGCCCCGGCGCTACACGAAGCTCGACACCGAGTCCTTTCAAAGCTGGCTCTGGCAAGATTTGCGCGCCGGCGCGACGCATGTTGTCGCCGAGCGCGCCGCAGGGCTCGAGCACCAGGATGACGGGACCCTCGTTCGTATCGAGGGGGGCGCCAGCGAGCGCGTGCGCTTGCTAATCGACGCCTCCGGCGCCGCGAGCCCGTTCGCTCGCCGCATCCACCGTCGCCCGCCCGCCCATCAAGTCGCCTATGGGCTGTTCCTTCACGCGCCCGGTCACCGCTTCGATCTCGACTGCGCGACGCTCATGGACTTTCGCCCGCCCAGCTCAGCTGAGGGCGAACCCCCGTCCTTCCTGTACCTGCTTCCCCTCTCCGGCGATCGGCTATTCCTCGAGGAGACCTCGCTCGCGAGCCGCCCTGGCGCCAGCATGGCCATCCTCCGAACGCGCCTCGAGAAGCGCCTCGTCTCCCTCGGGCTCGACCGAAGCCCCCGAACCGGCGAGGAGCGCTGCTCGATCCCCATGGGGCTCGGGCTGCCGGCGCAAGGTCAGCCGCTCGTGCCCTTCGGCGCCGCCGCGTCCATGGTTCACCCTGCAACGGGCTACTCGATCGCGCACACCTTGCGCAAAGCCGAGCCCGTCGCGGAAGCCATCGTCAGCGCGCTCGCCGAAGGCGGCGTGGAGTATGCGCGTGCCGCGGGCAACGCCGCCGTCTGGTCCCGGTCGCAGCGCGCGACCTGGGAGCTCTATGCGTTCGGCCTCGAGGCTCTGGTCAGCATGGATGTTGACCAGACATCGCGCTTCTTCGATGCATTCTTTCGGATGCCGCTTGCATCATGGGCCGGCTACCTGGCGGGGACGCTCAGCCCGAGTGAGCTTGGCGCGGCGATGACGGGCCTATTTCGAACTCTTCCTGCATCGGTTCGGTGGCGGCTCCTCAAAGCCGGTATCTCCGCCGGCGCAGCTCCACTCGCGAGAACCGTTCTTCAACAAGGCATGACATGAAAGTAGCGACACACCACGCAGCGACTGCCATCAAGCACAGCACCGCTCTCGCTTCGGTGCTCTTCGATCAAGGTCACCTCCTCGCACGGGTCGAGGCCCGCATGGTCGAGCTGGCCGGCGACCGCTCGGGCGATCTGGGCGCACGCATGGTCCACGAGCATCTCGGCACCGGTGGCAAGCGGCTCCGTGCCCGGCTGGCCTTGGCTTCCTGCCACGCGCTTGGAGGCTACGCAGAGGACGCGATCGATTGGGCGGCCGCAGTCGAGCTGCTGCACAATGCGTCGCTCATCCACGACGACATTCAGGATGGGGACCGAACCCGCCGCGGGCGGCCCGCGCTCTGGGCTCGGCACGGGGCGGCGCAGGCGATCAACACGGGCGACCTATTATTGATGCTTCCCTTTCGCGCGCTCGACCGGTATTCGGCGGAAGTGCAGGCTGCATTGGTACAAATCCTCGCGGAGTACGCCGAGAGCACGGTTCGCGGACAGATTCGCGAGCTCGCCCTCAGCGCCTCTCCGGACAAGGGTTGGGGCGACTACTTCGACGCCGTATCGGGCAAGACGGGAACGCTCTTCGCGCTTCCGGTGCGGGGCGCTGCAGAGCTCGCGGGTTTGATGTCGGACGAAGCGCAAGAGCTCGCCTCCGCGCTCAGCTCCATTGGCGTGCTCTATCAGCTTCAAGACGACCTGCTCGATTTGTCCGACGCGAAGGGTCGCGGGAGCAAAGGAAGCGACATCTACGAAGGTCGTCTCAGCGCCGTGGTCCTCACACATCTCGACGCCCATCCGGAAGAGCGTCCTGCGCTGTTCGAGGTTCTCGGCAAGCCGCGCGAGGAGACGACGCCACTCGAAGTCGAGCGGCTCATCAAGAGGTTCATCGACGCGGGGGCGGACGCCCAACTTCTCGCTCGCATCGAGCTCCTGGCCTCGGAGCTGCTCGCATCGGATGCGCTCAATCGCAATCCCCGAATTCACGCGCTCGCCAGCGAGCTGGTGGCGCAGATCCTCCGGCCGCTCGAAGTCGTTCATGGTGGCCGCCATGAGTAGGGCGATCGTCATCGGTGCCGGCTTCGGCGGGCTCGCGGCGGCGGCGCGTCTCCGCGCGATGGGCCATCAAGTCACCGTGCTCGAAGCCGGTAGCCAACCAGGGGGCCGCGCGCGGGCGTTCGACCGGGACGGCTTTCATTTCGACGCCGGTCCAACGGTGATCACGGCCCCGTATCTATTCGACGAGCTCTTCGAGCTGTTCGGCAAGAATCGACAGGACTACTTCGATCTCGTGCCCGTCGATCCGTTCTACCGGGTGGCCTTTCAGGACGGGCGCCACTTCGACTACGTCGCCGACGACGAACGGCTCTTCGATCAGATCGCGGCGTTCAATCCCCAGGATGTCGAGGGCTACAAGAAGCTAGTCGAGCATTCGGAACGCATCTTCGACGTCGGCTACACCCAGCTCGTCGATGCCGATTTCTCGCGCTTCGGGGACATGATGCGCATCGTCCCCGACCTCATTCGCCTTCGAGCCTACAAGAGCCTCTACGGGCTGGTAGCGCGCTACATCAAGGACGATGCGCTCAGGCAGGTTTTCACCTTCCAGCCTCTGTTGATCGGAGGCAATCCGTTCCGTGCCCCGGGCATCTACCTCTTGATCCACTGGCTCGAGCGAAAGTGGGGCATTCACTTCGCCATGGGCGGGACGACGGCCATCGTGAAGGGTCTCACCCAGCTTCTCGGCGAGGTGGGGGTCGAGCTTCGTTTGAAGTCCCCGGTCGATCAGATCGAGGTCCAAGGCGGCCGCGCTAAGGGTGTGCTCCTCGAAGACGGCACCTTCATCGATGCCGACGTGGTCGTTTCGAACGCCGATCCGGCCACCGTCTACACCAAGCTCATCGACCCATCAGCGCGCCGCAAGCACAGCGATGCCTCGGTCGCGCGCAAGAAGTACTCGATGAGCCTTTTCGTGGGTTACTTCGGCACCAACAAGACCTATCCGGAGCTCGCGCACCACTCGATCCTGCTCGGTCCGCGCTACCGCGAGCTCCTCACCGACATCTTCGATCGAAAGAAGCTTGCGGAGGACTTTTCGCTCTATTTGCACGCGCCCACGCGAACCGATCCGAGTCTCGCGCCCCCGGGCGGCGAGAGCTTCTACGTGCTGTCGCCAGTTCCCAATCAACGGAGCGGTATCGACTGGTCCGTCGAAGGCCCGCGATACATGGACCGGATTCTCGATGCGCTCGATGCTCAACACCTCCCAGGACTCCGCGACAACCTCGCCACTCAGTTCCACGTGGACCCGCGTTATTTCGAGGACGAGCTTCGCTCGTACCGCGGGGCCGCCTTCGGCCCCGAGCCCACGCTCCGCCAGTCGGCGTACTTCCGTTTTCACAATCGCAGCGAGGACGTGGAGGGGCTCTATTTCGTGGGTGCTGGCGTCCATCCGGGAGCTGGGCTTCCAGGGGTCTTGTCCTCGGCCAAGGTTCTCGAGCGCGTCGTCCCCGAGCCGAAGCGGGTGAGCCGGCTGCTCCCAGCCCCGAAGGCGGTGACGGCATGATCGTCGCTGACGATCGCGCGCGCGAGATCGCCCAATGGCAGACGCTCGTCTTCCGCGCGCGCTCTTTTCGCTGGGCGTCGGCCTTCTTGAGCCAGGCGCAGCGCCAAAGGGTCGCGGCGCTCTATGCATTCTGCCGTGCCGTCGATGATCTGGCCGATGCAGATTGGGCAACAGCAGAGGCGCAACAGGACCTGGACGCCCTGCAAGCCGCGCTCGCCGCGGAGCCGGACGGCAAGTCGCTCTGGCCCGCGCACTACCTGTGGTTCCGCGAGCTCTGCCTCGAGTGTGGGATCGGCTTCGACGTCGTCCGCGAGCTGATGATCGGCATGATGTCCGATCTCGGCACGGTGCGAGTTCAGTCGGACGGTGAGCTCATAAGCTACTGCTACCGCGCGGCAGGCACCGTGGGTTTGATGATGTGCTCGGTGCTGGGCGTTCGCGATCCGCGCGCCCTCCGCCATGCGGTCGACCTCGGCATCGCGATGCAGCTCACCAACATCTCCCGCGACGTACTCGAGGATGCTGACGCGCGCCGCGTCTACCTGCCTGCCGATCGACTGGCCGAGTATGGTGTCACGCAGGAAGAAGTCGTCGACGGGAACGCGGACGCCCAGGCCGTCAGCCTGGTGGTCGACGACGTGCTCACCCTTGCCGAGCGCTACTACCAGAGCGGTGACGCCGGGATGCGTTTTCTGCCGCCGCGGGCTCGCTGGGCGATTCTCATCGCCAGTCGTTTGTACCGCGGAATCGGTCGACGACTGCGCCGTCGCCACCAAAGCAATCCGTTTCTCGGGCGCGTCGTGGTCCCGTGGTTCGAGAAGGTCGGGCTGGTCGCCAGCGGGACCGCGACTTGGCTCCGCGTGAGCTTGTTCCCCTCGAGAACCCTCGTCGCCAAGAAATACCGCGACCAGCTTGGCACTGGCACTGGCACTGGCACTGGCACTGACGCTGACGTCGACGCTGATGCCGACGCCGACGCCGACGCTGACACTGGCGCTGACGCCGACGCCGTTGTAAGTCCCACTGGTCATGTCCTGGGACACTCTCATTAAGAGCGGACTGGTGTTCGACGGGCGCGGCGCCGCGCCAGTCGAGTGCGACGTCGCGATCAAGAACGGCGAGATCGCCGCAGTCGGTGAGGATCTCGACCCCGGCCGAGCCAGCGAGGTCGTCGACGCCGCTGGACGATGGCTGGTACCCGGCCTTTGGGACATCCATACGCATCTCGATCTCGAGGTCGAGCTTGATCCGGGCCTGAGCGAGGTCGTTCGCCACGGCACGACGACCGCGGTCGTCGCCAACTGTTCGATCGGCGTGCCCTTCGGTCGCCAGAACGACGACGGCCACGATCCGGTGGTGTCTTGTTTCGCGCGCGTCGAGAACATACCCAAGAGCGTCCTTCAACGCGTTGCCGACAAGATCACGTGGGACAACCCCAAGGACTACCTCGCGCACTTCGCCGAGATGCCGCTCGGCGCAAACATCGTTCCGATGATTCCGCACTCGATGCTCCGCATCGAAGCGATGGGCCTCGAGCGGGCGATCGGCGAAGACCCTAGCGAGGAAGAGCTCGCGAAGATGGAGAGCATCCTCGATGAAGCGATGAAGGACGGCTATCTCGGGTTTTCGACCGACATGCTTCCGTTCCACTATCTCTCGAACGACCCGCACCGCGAGAAGCGAATCCCCGCCAATCACGCGTCCTACGGCGAGGTGAAGCGCATGACCAACGTCGTGCGCCGCCATGGCCGCGTCTGGCAGGCGACACCCGAGAAGGACAAGCCGCACAACGTCATCCGCTGGTTCATGCTCAGCAGCGGCCGTTTCTTCGGCAAGCCGCTCAAGGTCACTGCCGTGGCCGCGCTCGACGTGGTGACCAACCGCTCGCTCGCCAAGCTCGGCGTCGCGATGACCCGTATCATCAACTCGCCACTGGTGAACGGACAGTTCAGGCTCCAGGCGCTCGCCGCCCCGTTCCGTGTGTATGCCGACGGGATGATCACCCCGCTTGCCGAGGAGCAGCCCGTGCTCCGCGAGCTCAACGCGATCGATCTCGAAGACAAAGACGCGCGCATGGCCCTCCTGAACGACCCCGAGTACCGCAAGCGCTTCCGCAAGATGTGGTACCACGACAAGAAGGGCGTCTCGGTAGCGCGCCTCAAGCGCTCGCTCAGCATGATGGACGACAGCTTCAGCCGTGACCTCGGCGACATGGTGATGACGGAGCGACCAGTGAAGGTGTGGAAGGGCGAGACGCTGCAAGAGGTGTACGAGCGTCTGCTCGACTGGCAGGCCAGGCCGAGCGGGCTAGGGCGCGAAGGGCGCACCGGCCGCGGCCCAAGAAGCCAACAAGAGGCCGAGGCGTTCGCGAGCTTCCCGAACCCCATCGGCGACGACTGCGAGTTCATCCTTCATCTCCTACGGCACTTCGACACCGAGCTTCGCTGGTATGTCCTAGCCGCGAACGACGACGAAGAACGCATGGCCCGCGTCTTGTTCGACCCCCAAACGCTCCCCGGCTTCAGCGACTCGGGCGCTCATCTGACCAACATGGCCTACTACGACTCGAATCTGCGCGGCCTCCAGATCGCCCAGCGCGAGTCGCTCGAGCAGGTCGCGTATCACGTCAGCCGCCTCACCCG
>Ga0209536_100003326_pt1 | contig 25884 bp, 36 predicted proteins | sample DeeMarSeWOR28_12_FD_187461 | JGI IMG/M metagenome (GOLD analysis project Ga0209536, IMG submission 187461) | Marine sediment microbial communities from White Oak River estuary, North Carolina - WOR-2-8_12 (SPAdes) (version 2) | ecosystem: Environmental > Aquatic > Marine > Intertidal zone >...
TAATTTTGTTTTAGCACCAATTTCATTGAATTCAGAAGGTTCCATTTTTAATTCCTTTCCAGTAATTTTATTAGCAATTGAGGCAATGATTATTGCCCATGGACATATCGCATTGGTTAGTTCTTCCCTAGTCATTACACTCCTCACCTGAGCGGTGGAGCAATTCACAGACTCAATCGTGAATGTTTTTTCAGATTCCCATTCTACCTTAATTTTCTCGGCCATCCCAATCTTCACTGCCATTTTCATAAACTCTTTCATGGCATCAGGTAAATTTAACTTTTCAAATTGGTCCATATCAAAACCAGAAATAGTCATCATTTTTTCAATAAATTCATATGTTCTAGGGACCACGTATTTGAAAAGTGCAGGTGTACCAAGTAATTCCTTTGCGGATTTTTCATACCCAAATGTAATTCCATGAAGTACAAACGCTAATTGATTAAATGAAAATTGCCTTTTTTCTTTCATCATTGAACTCCTTTTAACTAATACAAGTAAAAAGAGACCTGCTCCTCCTATGAAAGGAATAATGACTGCCCATATAAATGTAGAAGGTATAAGGTTGACTTCAATCCCTACTGAACTCCAAGAGGGGATTACGGCATAATAAAAATTGATAAGGCTTGTCCAATGCGCTAAACTCCATCCTAAAAAACCAATTGGACCAAAATATTGTCCATACTTATAGATTTTATCCTTTTTAAATCTGGCAATCACAAACTTCGTCGATACAATAAAAAATGCTAAAAACCCACCTATCCAAGAATGGGTTAATACCCCAGGTGACCATACTGCCCCAACTACATGAAGATAAAACATATAGACACATTGAATCGTTAAAGCATAAAAGATTGAAACCTCTACCCAACCATATCTTTTATGATATTTCACAACAGCAAAATCTCCCTTCATTAAGTTTAAATCTTTAATGTTATATAACCCAATAAATTCATTTGCTAAAGCAAAACAGTACCCGATTAATGTTTGTAGGATCATCAATTCAATCCATAATTCAAAAGCCATTTTCTCTCAGTACTCTCATTATTTTAAATTGTTGATTAACAATAATTACTGGCTCGAATATTAATATTGCATTTATATTTTAAACGCAATCCAACCCATCTAATCGAATCATAACAACTGCTTGTATATATTTGTACAAATAGTCTGAATTACGTTATAATCATTTAGATCATAAATGCTTCCAATTAATGTAAGACATAAATTATTAAAATTCAAACATATTGTAGTTGTTTTTTCCCCGCCAATACTTCCATTAAACAAGATTCTATTATATACGTCTTCACTCACTTTTTTAGAAGAAGTCATGAAACTTATGGTCTCTGGAATATAATCAGTACAGTCAAACTTCTCGTCAAAAACCTTGGAATATAAAACTTTACCTATGGTATCAACTAAGGATAACTGCTTTATTTCGGATTCCCATATTATATTTTCAAATTTTTCTATTAGCTTCTTTGGTTTTTTGATATATTTATTTTTATCTTTGAAAAATTCTAAAGACAAGAGGTCTTCACTATTGCCAGATAACTGATACTGTTTTACAATCAAGACTTGATCGCGTGGTTCTACTAATAAATTTTCATTATGCACTGTGTTAAGTAATATCCACCTCAAATTTTCATTTAAATTAGTTTGATACAAGAGTTTGGCAGAATTCATAATCAGAGGAATTAAGAAACTTATTTTCTCCTTATTGATATAATGTTTAGCATGAATATAGAATATATTCCCTCCTTTTGGTTCAAGAAGTATGATTGCTTTCAACTCTTCTCCTTTATCGACTTGTTTTAAAGTATTACCCAGAATATCCAATCCAAACGATTTTATTATTTTTTCCATATGTGCATCAAACTTTTGAAATTGTGTAATCTGTCCAGTAAATTCTTTATCAAGACTGTCGTGAAATAGTTTTGGGAACTCTTTCATTAGTTCATGAAGAACTGCATGTAAAACTTCAATTAATTCTTCATTTTTCGTAGTAATAACAAAAGTAAGTTTCTGATGTAACTCATCAAATCTTTCAAAGATAATTTGAGTTTCTTTAAGTTGAAGGGATTGGATATCTTCTCCCCGTTCAACACTAGCAAAACTATTGATTGCTGTTAAAAAGCCACTAAGCAGATCTTGCTTACCATTACTAACATTGCCTTGAGGTTGCCAACTATAGAGTAGTGACCCTGATTCATTTATTATTAGCAAATCTTCTATCATAAAGAACACGATGAATTAGTCAAAATATATTAGTATAGTGTAATAATTGATTGTTTGTAAAAAATGTGTTTTTTTAATTTAAAGTGTAGCATTCTTGGCTAATCTTTTCTGTAACCCTATTAGAGCGTTTGACCAAGCCCTTTCAAAATAATCACGAGCATCATGCCACTCAGAATTTTGTCTCCATCCTGTATGAAAAAGGTGAATTGTGGTTCTATTAGGCTTATCAGAGGAAAAAAAAACGATGACATGGGTCAAGGGATCAGCAGAATTCATAAAATGTTTAAACTGAACTGGTCCTTTCCATTCGAATGAAATATATCTCTCATTTTCAATTCCTGTAATTTTGCAGCCAATAGTACTATTGTTTTCTTTATCATCAGGATCCCAAAAAAGCTCAAATTGTCCCCTAACTTCGGGATTTACTTCAGCTTTAACTGTTAACCATTGTTCTAATAGGTCGTTCTGGGTGAAAAATTTAAAAGCTAAAGATAGATCACAATCAATTTCTTTCCTTAACTGAATGATATCTTCCATTATTAATTATTCAACTAGTAAGATCTATTATTTAATTATATATCCAATCCCATATCTTTAAATTATATCTCTCCTTATCTAAATATAGGAAACATATCCTATTTCTTCTGACATTAATGTCAGTTAATTAAAACTATCATATGGGATGTTGAATTGGAGCAAGAATCTAGTATGAAGAACACCGAAAAGTCGACGGAACACCCAGAATCAAGTTGGGAAAAAGAACATCATTCTTTATGGCTTGAGAAAAAGACTTTTCGAATCGCTCTCGTTAGCACTTTTTCCGCTCTGGCAATAGTAATAGGATATTTACTAGCACAATTCCCAAATATTGAGTTATTTACTCTCACTATTTTTCTCTCTGGTTTTATATTAGGTAAAAGGGACGGTATGATAGTGGGGTTCTTTAGTTCACTCATTTTTACACTTTTTAATCCAATTGGTACTTCTCCCCTTCCACTTTTGGCTTTTCAATTATTTTATTATGCCATAACTGGCTTAGTCGGAGCTTTAACGAAAATCTTCCTCATCAGAAGAAAATTTTATTCACTTGATGGGGATCTATATAAAATTCCGATAATTTTGATATTTGGTACGATAGGGGCTTTAATGACAATATTCTTTCAAATTTTTTCATCTACTCTGGATGCGTTGATATATCTTGGATCTCTAGATGGATTTCTTCTTTATTTCCTAAGGGGAATCATATTTACAGCAATTCATATTATTGGCAATACACTAGGGTTCATATTTGTACTACCAGGACTAATCCAGTTGATTAACAAGATACTAAATTAGATAAATTTAAAAAATATCAAGGAATGCTAACATGGAAGGAAGCATCATGATTATGAGGATGATTAAGCAAATTAATAATGTTCTTCTTTTTTTAGTTTGATCTTTTCTCTCTTCCTCAACTTTGTCTTGATCAAGACTTTTATCAAAATTAGAACTCATTTCATTATTTATTATGATATTGTGGTCCAGAATTTAAATAAAAGAGATATTTCGTGGTGTTACTTTATCTCAGAAATTAAAGTTATTTTACCACCAACAGCCTCTACTTTTTCAATTGCTTTCTTTGAGGCATTTTTTACAGTAATATTAATTGATTTATTGATGTTTCCTCGTCCTAATACTTTTTGGATATTAATATCATCTAAATTAACGCTGTAGGCTTTACCTGATTTGGAAGCCTTTTTTTCTATTACTAAAGTCTCGATAATTCTGTCTAAATCTTTAACATTCAAAGTATTTACTTGATAAATTCTGGTGATATCTTGGGGTCGCTTAAACCCTTTTTTTCCAAGGTCCCAATCAGGATCTGGAAATCCTAGCTCCTTTTGTTTTAAGTAATAACTTTTCTTGCTTTTTTTCCATTGAGTAGTTTTCCCTCTTCCCGCGCGTTGTCCTGTTTTCCTATGCTGGCCTACTACACCATAACCATGAGTTCTTCTACCCCTCATTCGTCGTACTTTCCTTTCAAATGTTCTCATAAATACTGATCACCTACCAATTATAACATTTTGTGAATTAATTCGTTAATAAAGAGACCTACATATCCAAGTGTTCCTCCTTCTCCGTAGTGCCTTTTTATTGTACCGCGATGTCCTTTTTTAGGAGGATGAAGTCGGAATACGGGTTTAATTTTATATATATCTTTTTCTCGATATTGAATTTTTCCGTTTAATAATGCTTTCGAAAGTTCTTTGAAGCTATTAAATTCTGTTAGATTCTTTATGTGTTCTTCAGTGAGGGGCTTATTCCCTTCAATTTTTCCCCTTACTCTTAATAATCTCACTAATGTTTTTTCATCTATTTCCCCAAATGCGATATAATCCTTACATTTCACAAGCATTCCTTTATAGCTTTTTGTACCCCATACTAGTACACCATGATTAACTTTGTGCATTCTTAACATTTTAAGAGTATCCAGAATTTTGCGTCTCATCCCAGGTGCTCCTCTTAAGCGAACTGCAAAATATAATTTTGGGATAAATTCTGTTTCTTTCAATTTCATTTTCTTTTTCGCTATTGACATTTCTATACACTTTTTTTATATATTAAAGTTAAACTTATGCGCATTTTTAAGAGCATCAACAGTAGCTTTTACTAAATTTTCACTGGTTCGAGTATCACCAAATGTCTTACTCCAGATATCCTCAATACCACATAATCTTAAAACTTGCTTTACTTTATCTGCACATGCCAAACCTACACCCGCAGGGGCGGGAATAAGTTGTATTCTAACAGAACCACATTTACCGGAAATTTTGAATGGAATACTGTGTATTCCTCCACAACCGCATTCTTTACTTCCACATCCACGAAGTACGGGAACTACTGAGAGTTTTGCTTTGTCAATTGCTTTTCTTATCGCGGGTCCTACTTCTCGGGCCTTGGATGACCCTTGACCTATAAATCCATCCGTTCCTACGATTACGACTGCTTTAAATTTAGAACGTTGCCCACTCGCTGTCATTTGTTGAACCATCTTGATTGTGACCACGTCCTCGCTAATTTGTGGTAATAGTAGATTTATAATTTCCTTTTCTTTTACTACAAGATTATTTTGATAAATTTTATCAAGTGTGATAAGACCTGATTTAACTAATTCCCCTAACTTAGTTTTAGGAATCCATTCTTCTTCAACATTTCTTAAACGACTCATCTTTTATCACTTATTTTAAGCTTTATTTTCTATCATTTTCTTCGAGTCGGTAAAAATTCGACTCATCTTCATGGGATCTGTTTTCATTTTATTAAGATAACCGGAAAATATCTGTTCATACTTCTCAGGATTATCAGATTTTAGGTTTTTAGCGTAGTTTTCTATATGAGTACCTTTTATCCGTTCGTCCAAACTCTCTGGAAAAAATGATTCTTTATTTGGAATTTGAATTCCCGCATCAATAACGCCTTTACATGCAGCAAGTACTCGATTTCGATGATAAAAAATGCCCAGGTCAAAAATTGCATCATTAATTTTATTATTTTTTGCTCTCATTCCCGCGAGATACCCAGTTAGATATGAAGCGGGAATATTTCCTGGGCTAGCGTTCCATCCATACTTAGAGGGTAGTTCTTTGGAAAAAGCAGAGATTAATACTTTATCTCCTCCTAATTTCGATTGTACAAATTGAGCTTGAATATGATTATTAGATGCTCTGATAACAACTCTTAATTTCCGAGATTTTAACAATTTCATTCGTTTATGATAATCTGTTTTTCCTTCATATCTTCTTCGGAAGGGTCTTCTGTATCTTGGACCTTTTGCCATGGTTTATCTTCCTCTTCTTATTAATTCTTTTTCTTTGATATATCGATTTAATTGAGCAACGCTAACAAACATACCACCTTTAGCATTTTTATATAGTTTGCGGTAATTAGCAGGAGTGATAAGTTTCCTATCTCTTAATTTTTTCAATTCTCTCCTAATTGGGCGTATTCTCTTCATCCAGGCTTCCTTTTTAGGAGTTCTTGCGTGTTTTGTTCCTTTTCTTTTTCCTAAACCTCTTGATCTACCCTTTTTCTTCCTTTCATGTCTGAGATTTTTCCGATATTTTGAAATTCCTTGTTTATATTGCTTTTGAATTGCTCCTTGTTTTATTAAATTGCGAATGTCTTCTCTAGTGATCGCTAAACTAATGTCTTCAATTAAATAGGGATCGAAATAGACTCGATTCTCTCCGCATTTGAGAATCTCAGCAGCCATCCTTTTTTGTGGTTTTAAATTCATTTTCTTACCTCTTTAATCTATTTTATTCTTCCAAGGAATCTTCCATTTCATCAATATCTATAAAATCTTCACTATCCAATTCAGACATAGGAGCTTCTGCCATCTGTTCTAGCATGTCAATTTCTTTCTGTGAAACACCAAGGTTTAAGACTTTAAATCCTCTTTTTTGACAATAATCTATTAATGATATGCGTTTTTTAGCACCTATTTTCCCAGAAATTTTAAGTGCATGCCTATTTTTATTTAGTGTTTTTAAATCATCGATAGTGGTTATTCTAACTTCTTCATACCCCGATGGGTGCAATCCTCTCACTTTTTTTGGACCTCTATAGCCTATAGTTGGTGATTTAACACCCAATTTTTTCTTCTTCCTGGTTTTTGAGTCAATTCCTCTGGCTTTCCTCCAAGAATCTTTAACTCTTTTATATCTCCAAGACTCAACCCGTCTGAAAGCTGGTCTTTTATTACTAATCTTATTTCGAAGTTCCATTAATCTTTTTTCTTGAACCATGATATAATCCCCATATTAAATTATTTCCCAAACAACTTCTTCTCCTATTTGTTTTTTGTATAAGTAAACACCATCCTGAAAAACTCTGGGATCTTTTTTCCTAATTCGACAAGCTCTTTTAACGTTCGCAGCTGCTTGTCCTAGTGCTTCCTTATCGGGTCCTATAAAATACACGTCATCTCCTTTTACTTCTACTTCTACATTATCTGGGTATTTAGCCTTTCTTGGGGCTCTTTCTCCCAAGAAATTCTCTACAAAGATCATCTTATTTTGCTCATCCACACGAACAGAGCAAGGAAAATGACTATAAGCAATTTTTGAGATGTATTTATAATTCGTCTGAACCCCAACTATTAAATTACTAATGATACTTACTATTGTTTTGATTAAGGCTAGTGTATCACCTTTGGGGAAATTTGTAGTAAAAATTACTTTATCACCTTCAATTGAAACTTTTATCCCTCTGATATGTGAAAAGTCTTTTACAATATTACCATTTGGTCCTTTGACTCTAATATGAGAGTCTTCCTCTAATGAGACTTTGACACCCTCAGGAATTTCCACTTCTTCCTTAAAGAACGCAATTTTTACCATTTCAATTCACTTCAAATTTACATTAATAAATATAACATAAAGTATGCCCACCAATGCTCTGTTCCTCAGCTTCCTTCATTGTCATTATTCCCTGGTTCGTAGTTAAAACTATGAGACCCAAACCGGGGGCAGGTAATAATCTTCTTTCTAATGATTCAAATTGAGAGAGCTTGTAATTTAATCTTAAAAGACCTGCACATTCATTTATTCGTCCCAACAATGCGATTTTGAATTTTCCTTGGCGCCCATCATCATACCTTTCAAATTCTCCGATATAAGCATGTTTTTGGAAGATACGAAGAATCTGCTGAAGAGATTTGGAAGCGGGACTAATTACCACTTCGTTTTTACGTGCTCTTTCAGCATTCTTAAGGGCACAGCATGCATCTGTAATAGTATTGGTCATATCTTTTCACTTCCTCAAAAATTTTTAAAATTTTTATTACTCAAATCTTTTAAATCCAATTTCTCCACCAATTTCATAAAAACATCGTCTACAAATGTATAATCCATATCTTCTTATTACTCCTCTATGAGTATGACAGCGTCTGCACTCTCTCTGTCCCTTGCCGTAGCGCTTACCTTGTGGAATTTTTTTTCACCCAATTTCATTAAATATATTCTAAATCTAATTTCTTGACGATATCAACCCCAAAATTTTGTTTTAAAAAATATTGAGCTTCTGCTCGCGAAACATAGTGGTGTGCGGGTATCTTCGCTCTTGCCTTTCTTCTATATTTCACTCTCATACCAGGCCTGGCAATCCTTCCACACACATCTAAACCCCAGAGGCCTACGCTAGCTTCATATTCTGTTTGAGGTATTTTTATATGTTCATCTATACCAAACGCAAAATTCCCAAAATTATCAAAACTCGTTCTGAGCATTTTATTATTATTTACAATTAATAGTCTTTTCAATAACTGTTCTGCTTTTTTTCCTCTAATTGTGATTTTACAGCCAATCGGACGACCCATTCTTAGGTTAAACTCTTTCACGTTAACTTTTGATATGGTCTTAACAGGTCGTTTGCCTGTTATTTGTTCTAATACATTTACTGCTTTTTCTAATTCCTCACCACCTGCTCCAACCCCTATATTTAATACCACTTTTTCTAAAAAGGGTTTCTTTATTGGGTTTTTCCACTTTTCATCAAACTCTTTTGTTTGGGGGTCTGAGGTCTTTCTCTTGGCTTTAGATGACAATTTTATCTCCTTTTTTTGCTATTTAATTTTCTATTTTTGGTAAATCTATTTCTGATTGTTCTTCTCCAACAATAAATGTATAGTCATATAGAGTTTCTGTATGGCTTCCGTTATGCTGTATAGAGACTGTACTTGCTTTAGGGCCAAATCTTTTTAAAATAGATATTATCTTTCCTACTTGGCCAATATTTTTCCCGGACATAATAATTGCCAAGTTATTCTCCTTGAAATTCAGTATTTTAACGATTTCTTGTTCTGGGATGGTAATTTTCAAGACATCCATCCTTTTATAAACATCTTCCTTTGGAGTTCTTGGATTACTTACATTAATTAGAATATTTCTTCCATCATGTAAATTTAATTGAATATGACCGCCTTTTACGGTAGTTTTATTGTTTATCCTACAAAGTTTATAACCGCTCTCTTCCTTGGGAATTCTATGCAAAATAAGACCATAATGGGAATCAGGTAATATTCTGTAGTGTTCATTAGTTTTATCTATTGATAACACATCCATCAAACCAACAGGAAATCCTTTGTCCTTGACTACTTTACCATCTATTTTGAAATAGCCTAAGCCAATGAGTTTTTTAGCTTCTCTATGAGTATTCGTTATTTTCAAAAGGTCTCTAACAATATGGAGTAGAGGGAAACAAAATCTGCTCGGGTGTGGACCCGGAGAGGCTTTGATAAAGAACTTTCCATGTTTTCTTTTGATCTGTAAAAACGCCGGAGTATTAAGTCGTTTTAGGGTCTTTTGACCTCCATGCCTAGCCATATTCTATTTTTCCTCCTCTTTATTTTTCTTTGGGCCTTTTAACTCTTCCCCATAAAATCCGTATAGTGCTTTTCTTTCAATTATTTTCGCACGCCAAGGATCCATTTTTTTTTCCTTTGTGAGTTTTGTGATAACTAAATTCGAAATATGGATTGCTGGGTGGAATTGGGTTCCATCTGCTTTTTCAAATTGAGCCTCTTTTATTTTACACCTTAAGTCAGGAGTAACCTCTAATACTTCCCCCTCGAAATCTTTGAATTCACCCTTACATACTCTTACCTGGTCTCCTACTCTAACTGGTAATCTTTTTATCCCATACTCATCTCGAACAAAATCAGCGACTCTCGTACTGAAAAGTTTGGATCTTTTATGATTTGGGTAATTATAGAGAGCTTTTCTCTGTTTTCTTGGTTGTTTTGATTTTACTTTCATTTTCTTTTTCCCTCTCTCTATTATTAAATTATTAGAGATGATATTGATGCTAACCTAGGGAACAATTCAGCAGCTTCGCGAGCGATAGGGCCTCTTATTTCTGTTCCACGGGGATCTCCCTCTTTAGTTACTAACACACCAGCATTATCCTCGAAACATAATCTTGTTCCATCTAAACGGCGGAAAATCATTTTTTGCCTTACTATTACCGCTTTCATGATGTTTCCTCTCATTTCAGGCTTCCCTTTTTTTATAGTAACTGTGCATATGCTCCCTACAGTTGCTTTCGGTAATCTTCTTTGCCTCCCTTTATAATGATCAACATTAATAATCTGAGCTATTTTGGCACCAGAGTTATCTGCTATCTGAATTCTTGAACCGTTCGCAAGTCCATAGCTGGTACGGGATCTTGCCATCCGCTTGCTTCCCATCTTACGCCTGGTTCCCATTAATCCTCACCGCCTGAAATTTTATTTAATACTATAAACGCTTTTGTTTTTGAAATTTTACGAGATTCACCGACTCTAATAAGATCTCCTATCTCAATCTCATGACTCAGACATTCAGGTAAATGACATGCAAGTCGAGTGTTTCGACGTTCATATCTTTGAAATTTTTTAACAAATTGAACATAATCTCTTCTAATAATGACTGTATTTCTAGATTTTTTACTTACAACAACCCCTTGAGTAATTTTACCCCTGATTCGAGTTGTTCCATGAAATGGACACACCTCATCAGTGCAATCTTCAGCCTTGGCTTTAGGTGGAGTTACTCCCGGAATTCCAATATTTCTACTCATAATTTATACCATCTTCTTTTTTTTAGACTTCTTAATCTGTTCAAGGGAAGACCAATAATCTTATTTCCATTCACTTCTAGAAAATGCTCTTCTTCCCCCTCAGAGGTTTGTAATTTAAATCTGAAAATATAATCCTTTTTTATATATTTTTTAATTTTTCCATTCTGTTCTGTAATTAATATGTTTCTTGTCTCATCAACCACAAATCCGATATCCAAGAATTTTTTACTAAATTTTTTTGATTTGAGTTTTGAATAGGCTTGAATTCCAATTAAATCATGATAAATCAAAAATCTTGAGTCAATCATTGTCCTTCCTCGTTTAACACTGTTAAAACGCGTGCAATTTGCTTTCTTAAGACTTTTGCTTTACCAGGGTTATCAGAAAGCCCTCCTCCAGTTTGGTTTGAGTAGAGCATCATTAACTCTTCTCTTAAATTTATTAGGGTTCGTTCCCTTTCCCTTTCGTCCATTTCTCGTATTTTTTCAGCTGTTAACAAGTCACCCATTTTTTTCACCTTACTGTTTTTCTTCTACTTCCTCTTCCTCTTCTTGGTCTTCTGGAGCTAGAGAAATCTCTGATATTGCTTCTTCGTCTACTTCATCTATAATTTCTTTATCTTCTTCACTTAATCCTTCAACTTCTTCCTCAATTATATACTCCGCTTTAGTTTTGGTTAATTTTGCCTCTGCTTCAGCTTGAGCCCGTTCTAGAAGATCAGCCTTTATATGAACTTCATCACCCATCTTTGTTCCAACATGCTGGATCTTAACTACAACACCTAGGACTCCAGATTTTTGAATGCATTGAGCAACTCCCTTTTCCACTCCTTCTTGGGAGGGATAACCACTCTTTGTCATTGTTCCAGCCCTGAATATCTGACAACGAGCACGTTGGGAGGTAACCTTACCGGAGATTCGAATCTCGGCACCTAGAGCTCCCCCGGAATCCATTATTTTTCGTAAGATGTAATATCCTGCCCTACGATAATGCCTACCCCTATCTAGGGAATAAGCAAGTCTTTCCGCCATAATTTGGGCATTCAAATCAGGATTCGGAACCTCTTCAACCTCGATCTGCGGCATTTCTAAACCAAATCGGTCTTGGAGTACGTCAGTAATTTCTTGGATGCGCTTCCCCCCCTTTCCGATAACCAGACCTGGACGAGATGTTTTTAGCGTAATACGAACTCCTAAAGGTGTTTTTTGAACATCAACCCCTGCAAATCCTGCTCTAACTAACTCTGATCGTAGATATTCATTAATTTGCATGAGTTTAATACCTTGTTCAATAAAATTCTTCACTAAGGGGGACATAATCTTTCAGTTTTCATTATAATTTTTTTATTATTTTCTAGCCTAACTTGGAAATTCATATATGACAATTTCAATATGGGTGAGGGTCTTATATTTCGCTGTACTCCGTCCTCGAGCTCTTTCAATATACCGTTTAATAGTTCGACCACGTTGTGCCGCAGCATGAATAACTCTACACATCTCAATATCTAATCCTTTGTATTCTCCATTGGATTCGACGGCAGAGAGAACTTCATAGATTCGTGCTGCTGATTTCTGTGGATATTTTCCAGCATACCATTTAAATTGTTTTAAATCTTTCCGATGAGGGAGTTTTTTCTTGTGCCTTCTGAATGGGACTGATTGCTTCAATTGAATAACATTTTCAAGAAAATCCTTTGCTCTTTCTACTCTCATTCCTTTAATTACAGCGCAAATCTCCCGGGCATGTTTTGGTTTAATCCTCAAATCTCTACCCGATGCTTTAGCCAATCTCTCAGAATCGTATTTCTGTTCTGCAAATGAATAACCCCAGTTAGGCAAAATATATCATCTCATTTAATATTATTATTTTAATTTACTTTAGTGGAACATATTTTGAACTTCTTGTGGCCCCAATTCCAGGAGAACCATGCTGAATTCTTTTACGTGTTAAAGAAAACTCGCCGAGATAGTGACCAATCATCTCTGGTTTAATATCAACAACCTCAAATGATTTCCCATTGTACACCCCAATTTTTAATCCGACCATTTCGGGGAAAATTATCATATCCCTTACATGTGTTCGCGTTAAAAGATCTTTTCCACGTTTTTTGGCACGAAAAGCCCTTCTAAGTCTTTCAAGTAATTTTCTTTGTCTTGGAGGAAGTCCACGTTTCAAAGATCGTCTTGGCCTTGCTGGTAACAACTGTATAAACTGATCCATATTCATTTTCTTAAGTTCTTCTAAGGTATACCCGCGGTAATGAAATTTTAATCTATCTAACTCTTTTATTGTATCTAATTCCTCTGAATCATCGTAAGCCTCACCCGCTTCTGGTTCTATCTCTGGTTCTATATCTTTCTCTGAGTCTAATTCTCTTTCTGAGTCTTCACTCAATTCTTCATCTACTTCTTCTGGTCCTTCTTCATTAGATTGTTCATCTGGAGCCATTTTTTAACCAATCTGCTTAATTCTTTATTATTATTCGGTAATTTTTTTCAGTTATAACTGCATACGGTAAGGATTTTAGTGTTGCCTATAATTTTAACTTTTAGGTTAAGTAAGTGAAAATCATAAAACTTATAAGGCTTAGATGTAGATTTGAACGGAAGCTTTAGACTTCAAATCAAAACACGCTATTCGATTATTTTTATCAAACTGTCGGATACGTTAATAATAATGGTTTGGATTAAAAACACGTACTATATCATTTTCATCAAATTCCCCTTCCCACCTTTCCTTGACAATTACAAAATCATCTGTATCTCTATTCGGGTTAATAATAGTATGATATGTATTAACTCTGGTTTGAAATTTAGTCCCAGAATCAACATTATAAAAAACCTTATTCCCATTCAATATAATAGGTCTTCCGTCCAATACTTCCCAAAATTCTGTACGGATTTTATGGAATTGAATAGACAATCCACAATCAGGACGTACAAAGATTAAATTATAATCAGAGTAAGTAAACTTGAAGCTATACCATTTAGGGAGAGTATCAATATGATCAGTAGGAATCTGATATCTTTTTATGAAAAAATCAGGCTTAAGATTTACTTTCTCAGAAATTTCATATTTATAAGGATCATAAATGACTTGATGGGTTGAAATGTCCTTATTATATTCAATTTTAAGGGGATCTTTGCCTTGATTGATAATTAAGTAGTGATTCAGAGGATGAATTATTAAATCTTGTTCATTAATATCATTAGATCGGAAGTTAGTTCCATTTATGAGTAGAATATGGGTGCTACTTTTTATGTCAATTGATATCGCTAATTCGCTGGAAGAATTTAGTCGAAGAACTGTGCTCCTTCCAGATTCTACAATTTCTCTATACATATTACCATCAAATTTTACTTCAATTTAATACTTCACTTCGTCAAACTTTTTATTAATTTCTGAGGAATATGGCATTGACTCTTGGGCGCCTTTCCTAGTAACTGCAATAGAAGCCGCTACAGTTGCGTATTTCACTGCAGTTATAATTGGTACCCCTTTGCTCAGCTTTCCCGCTAGAACCCCGATAAAGCAATCACCTGCACCTACAGTGTCAATTGGCTTAACTAGAGGAGCAGGTATCTCACTCACCTCATCATTACTTTTGTTATAGACTATACATCCCCGTTTACCTAGGGTAGTTATTATATAATTTATTCCTAGACTAGAGATGTCTTTGGAAGCCTGAATTATTTGCTCCTTTCCATAACTCCCATTTTTTTTTTCAAATTTTAAAAATGAATGTAATTGAAGAAGCTCACCCTCATTAGGAACAATAATATCTACTGTTTTCAGAACTTCAAGAGGAATTGATTTTAAGGGAGCGGGATTTAGAATTTTTATGACATCCCCTTTCAATGCTAACTTAAACGCTTCCTTGATAGTTTCCATTGGGATCTCCATCTGAAGAACTAATACACTCGCATTTTTAATTATATCAGCCCTCATGTTAATATCTTCTACCCTTAGTTTAGCATTAGCTCCAGGAGCTACACTTATCATATTTTCTCCATTATCATCAATTAATATGAAAGCAACTCCCGTTGCCTCTTCAGAATCTCTAAAAACATAGTTCATGTTGATACCCTCGTGAGTTAATCGTGAAATCATTTGATCCCCAAAGATATCTGTACCGATCTTTCCGATAAATAAAGTATCTGCGTTTGACCTTGCGGAGGCTACAGCTTGGTTCGCACCCTTTCCTCCTAGGAACTGTTTAAAAGTACCTCCAGTTACAGTTTCACCTGCTGATGGGAATCGTTTTAGATATATATTCATATCCATATTGCTTGATCCTATAATCACTGCTTTATTTGGCATAAATCTACTCCCTTTAATTTCTTTCATTTAGATTTTTTAATTCTATATAGACTATATGTGGGGCATTATTTTTATTTGCAGTTACGTAGACCTAAGGTTCTGTTTATCATCAGACGAGTATTATTTAAGAAAACACTTATTAATTATTCTCAATGAACTGAATGACAATTCATTTTAGTGAAGGAGAATTAAAAAGATAGATCTTGGATAGAATGGTTTTAATTTAATCTTTTTTTAACATTCATCATACACTAATTTTAATAAAAATTAAAATAAAATTAATCAAATAGGAGTTGAACCAAAATAGCAAAAGATAAAATTATCGGGGCTATAGTGATCATTGTTGGTCTCGGTATCGCCGTAATCTACACTATGGGAAGTATCTTAGATCTCCTGTTCGAAACGGTTTGGAATAATCCCACCTGGGATTCATGGTCTTGGATAGCAGGTATAGATTGGTTGGATTGGAAATTATTTGTAGTAGCTCCTCTCTGGCTGTTGGTTTTGTTAATTTCCATTATTGCCATTTGGATCGGATATAGTATGCTGACCACTCCAGCCCCAGTACCTCTCGAAGAGTTAGAAGAGGAGTTAGCTGCCGAAGAGGAAGGCGGAGACTAAATAATTAAATAATAATATCTTATTTTTTTCCTTTTTAAATTAAAAAATGCCACTCAGTAATCAAATTGATTAGGCAACTTCATCACTTTCAGAGCGATGGTTTCTAATTAAATTGCAATTAATTACATTTTGTTTAAGTATTATTTATTATTTTTCTGGTTCTTTTATTAAAAAAGTTTTCTTGGGATATCAGGTTAAAAAATTCCTTAACTTAATATTTTGCATATAATACTTCATTGATAGTTAATCCTAATAAAAACGAAATTTATATTTTTTATATTATTATCAAACTTAGGATTATATTATAATAATCAATTTTTAAAAAACAGAATAAAAACAAAGAGGAGTCATGTATGTCATTTGATATTAAAATTGATATGGACGCTTGTACAGGATGTGGAACATGCTACGAAGTTTGTCCTTCTGAATGTTTTGATGAACCAGAGGGAGGTAAGGTAAATGTTATCGAAGATAACAGAGAAGACTGCGTGGGATGTAGAGCTTGTGAAACACAATGTCCAGAAGAAGCTATTGAGATAATCGAAAACTAAGGTTCTAGAATTGGTAAACAAAATTTCTTTTTTTTATTTTTTCTTTTATTATTAAAACCTTAAATTTACCATAAAAGAATCCTATCGCAGTTTTTACACGTTCCTTCATTAATCTGCATATTCATGCAATTTTCATGATATTGAGCTTTACAAGCTTGGCACAAAAAGATCTTACCCGAAACTTCAGCAAAATCATAACCACAGTAAGCACATTTACTTGTATATGAAAAATCAGGACTATTTACATTAACTTCAGTTATCTGAGACGTTCCTGTTAATCCGCTTCCGCTGGAGGTTGGGGTTATATAGTTGTTTTGCGGAGTTTCTGGAGCTGACGGATAATACTGAGCTTGAGTCTGGGTTTGAGGTGTTTGCCAATCGGAAACATACCCTTGGGCCGGTTTTTTTGAAATCCCCATTCTTTGTGACACTTTGTCATCTAAAATATTGGTAAGAATCAAGGCGGATGCATACTTCCCCTTTGCGCCCCCCTTTTGTAAATGTGTATGACTAATCATATGAATAATTCGACCCCCATTTTTACCATAATCAAATTCTACAAGAACAGGAGATTCTCCCCATAGATTTTGGAGCTGCCATGAACTAATTAAAACCCTTACAGCTTCATAATTAATAACTTGGATTGGGAATGATCGAGTCTCTAACCACCACCTAAATTCCTTTTTTTTAGTACCCTTAGCAGTTTGTTTTTGCCATTTACTTTGTTGGATTTCACTTACTACACCATCTAAAAATGGGTGTTCTGGTTGCATTATCTGGCATGGAACTACAGCATCTGCGGTTTTTGCTTTATTCCATCGAATATATCCCGGAAAAATATTTTCAATAATACTGTTAAGTGCCCAATCAGTAGTTATTAGCCAGCCCCCATTCATTACAAAATCTTTTACCTTGGGATAGGCGGCATGGGGAATATCACTTCCTGGGCATCCGATAAGTACGACATCGTATTGAGAGAGATTTTCTTTCATTATTTCTTTCTCTTTTACTACCTTCTTCAAAGAAGCATACATATGTTCAACAATTTTTTTAGGTTTCTCATATCTCCCACTAATTGCTAAAATTTTGCCGTGCTGTTCTACTGCTTTCACAACATCTTGTTTATTTAGTGCCTCCATCTTTCGCTTCTTAACTTCTGAATAAATGTCTTTTAAACTCATTTGATCAGCCTTTAAATAATATTATAAGGAATTTAGTGTTATTGTATAAATATTATAAAATAATTAATATATATATTTTAATTGGAGGGGATACTTTTGTCAAAATTAAAAGATTTAGGACAACCTTCTGAATTTTGGGAGTATTTCGAGCAAATTACTAAGATTCCTCGATGTTCGGGGCAAGAAGAAAAGGTAAGAGCTTTTGTGAAAAAAGAAGCCGAAAAATTAGGTTTTAAAGCTCAAGTCGATAATACAGGGAATTTAGTAGTAAAAATTCTCTCAAAGGACAGAGGAGGAAAAAAAGTTGTCTTACAGTGCCACTTAGATATGGTTTGTGAGAAAAATTCTGGGATTGAGCATGATTTTTCAACCGATCCCTTAAAACTCACGACCCTTGTAATTGATAATGAAAAATGGGTTAGTGCTGAAGGAACTACTTTGGGAGCAGATAATGGAGTAGGGATTGGATATGCACTTGCATTAATGAAAAAAATTCATGATGGCACATTAAATTTCGAATCGCTGAGTTTTGACTTATTATTCACTGTGGATGAAGAATTAGGTTTACGTGGAGCCTTTAAAATTGACAAAGATCTAATTAGTGGAGATTATCTCATAAATCTTGACGGTGAGGAGGAAGATTCTGTTATTGTTGGGTGTGCTGGAGGAAGGGTAACCTATTTTAACATTAACAAAGAAATTGTCGAAGTAAAGGTGTCCGAAAACTTAATTCCAGTCAAACTTTTCGTTTTTGGTTTAGTAGGGGGACATTCTGGGGTAGATATTCATCTAGGGAGAGGTAACGCGGTTAAAATTATTGGTCAAATATTATGGAAATTAAATAAAAAATCTCAAATCAAAATTAATTCTATAAACGGTGGTAACAGAACCAATGCTATTACAAGAGAGGCAAGTGCCGTTTTTCTTATAAAGAAAAATGATTTTTTAGAGATAGAGCGGATGATTAAAGACGTATTTGGGAAAATTAAAGTTGTATTTGAGGGTATTGAACCTTCCTTAGATATTACTTTAGAAAAATTGGAAAACAGTCGTGTTAATGAAGTTTTTACACAGAAAATACAGGATAATCTCCTTAATATTTTGTACACAATCCCTGATGGTCCTTTATCTATGCATCCTCAGATAAGAGATTTAGTCTTCACATCATCTAATTTAGCGGTTATTAAAACTGAAGAGGAAAGAATACAGCTTAGATTAAGTCAAAGAAGTTTAAGCGAATATTTTAAAATTGTAATATGGGAAAAAGTTTTAGCTCTATTAAACTTAACCGGATTGGGGATCGAAATAATAATAGACAGTGATTATCCTGGTTGGACTCCAGATTTCAATTCGAAATTATTGAAGATAACTAAGGATGTGTATCAAGAATTATACGGGGAGAAAATTGAAGTGAAAGCTATTCATGCAGGTCTTGAATGTGGTATCTTAAAAGAGAAATTCCCTCAAATGGAAATGATATCTATTGGCCCAAAAAATATAGGAGCTCACTCACCCGATGAAAGAATATCAGTTCCTTCTGTTGAAAAGATATGGGAGTTTGTGTTATCCTTACTTAAAAAGCTAGCATAAAATATCGAAACACATTAAGAAGTATTTGAAAAAATTATTAAATTGTCATAAATAATTCATTTATAGTTAATTATGCAAAAGCAACCAATAGCAAAGGAAAGGCCTAAAAAGGAAGAAGTAATAGGTTCTGAAACTGTTTTTGAAAAGATTAAAAAAGGAACTCCTTGGGTATTTGGAAATGGGATAAGAAAACCAAAAATACATTTTCCAAAGTTAAAACTCCCAAGACTAACTCTTCCCATGCCTTCAAGATCTTTAGGGATAATAGGTATTTTTATAGTATTATTTGTTCTTCAGACAGGAATAGCATATCTACTTGTAAGAGAGCCTCCTGCGTTAGGTGCTGATCAGCAAGGAGATCCAATTTTCATATTTGACAATATTCATGAAGCTTTTATAGTTGAAAGCATAGTAGCTTCAATTTTGATTATATTATGCTCGATAGGTTTCATATTTTTGTATCAAGCATCAAAATATGTGTATAACCGAAAGATGGCAGTATATATTCTAGCAATTGGGGTAATAACAATAATAATTACTTTTATCGCACTCCAATATATCATTGCGGTGAAATCTGGTCAAGCAATTTAGGGCGGATAAGCAGAAAGTATCAACCTACTAGATCAATATTCAACCTTAATTTAATCTCTTCATGGTTATCCAAAAGTTCTACCAAAGGAAAAAAAAGAAAAAAATTTTAAGAAATATATTCAAATTTGATGATAATATGAATTTTTAACCAGTAAATGCTTTGTAAGCAGATTCATCTAAAAGATTTCCTTTTTCAGCATCCCAATTTGATGGTTCTATCTTAAAAAGCCATGCTGTAAAAGCATCTTCGTTAATCTTTTCTGGTTCATCCATTAAATCAGAATTAATTGCCGTAACGGTTCCAGATACGGGTGAGTAAATGTCACCTACAGCCTTACTGCTTTCAACAGTGCAATCAATAGGATCGCTTGTTGGTTCATCCCCATCCATTGAAACTTGTTCTAGAGTTGCTCCATCAAGACCCTCTACGTCAACAAAACTAATCTCTCCTAATTGCTCTGCTGCATATGGTGTAATCCCTACCTCTTTTGAGGCGTCATCAAACCATTGATGTGTTTTAGTAAACCATTTTGCCATTTTTATCTTACCCTTTGTAAATAATTTTATAGAGATGTAATTATTAAATTGAATTATATTAGTATGTTTTAAATAATTAAGATAATAATTTAAAATTTTATTTAAAATCCAACATAATAAATGAAAAATGGAATCCACCTTAAAGGCTCAATTAAATAATTTCGATGAGTTTAAAGTCTGGTATGCAAAAATCCTTAGTAGGTTTAAATTTAGTTATAAGAGAGATTGCGAAGCAAGGAATTATCTTGCTAAAATCTTGCTTTCAAAGTCACAAATATATGATCTAGAACAAAATTTGGTATTGTTTAAAAGAACCCTACGTTCTAAGCCTAATATTTTAATATTCGGGTGCGGTCCCTCTCTTGAAAATACCGTAGAATATATATTTAAACATAAAGGACTAGTCTTTTTTAAGAATTTCATCAATATAGCTGCGGATGGTGCTGCTGTACTTTTAAAGGAGAAATCAATTCCGATTACTGCCATTTTTTCAGATTTAGATGGTATAACTCAAGAAGAATTCAAATATACTCAATTTAACATTATACATGCTCACGGTGATAATATCGAGAAAATTAAAGCCTTTAAGGAGGATATTATTAAATTTGAAAAAATTATTGGTACAACCCAAGTTGAACCTATAGAAAATGTTTTGAATCCAGGAGGATTTACAGATGGGGATAGAATTCTTTTCTTTCTTCACAAATTAATATATTCCTCCCAAAAAATATTCCTGATTGGGATGGATTTCAAAAATATTGTTGGAAAATATTCAAAATTAAGCATAATGCAAAATGAAGAGGCAAGTATAATTAAAAAAAAGAAACTTGAAATGGCGGTTGAGTTAATAGAATGGGTTAGCACAAGAATTATAAATCAAATTTTTGTGATTAATTCCGAGGAGGTATTTCATAAACTTAACTACTTATACTTAGATGAATTCGTGCAGAGTTGGTAGTATTAATCACTGATATCTTGAATTCCCTCTTTAGTAATCGTATATCCTCTTTTCATTTCAGTAAGTCCTAATGAGTTTACTAGTTGAATGAAATACTCATTCTTGCTTTTTTCACGTAAATACAAATACTCAGTGAAGAAGTGATTTAAGAACTGATTTCCTACAGGGATCTCTTGAAGGATTGCTTTCCTCAAAAAATTGGAGGTTACTTGAGCTGTTGCAATAACGATTAATTTATAAGTTGCTGTTAGGTCGTTTATTATTTTTAAAATATTTAGAAATGTTTCTCTTGCTTTAATAAAAGAAATCTTGTTATTACTCAAATCAGATCTGTAATAGTTGTTTATTGTATCAATAATAAGTATGTTAGAGAAGTTTTCATTAATAGTTTTTTCAAAATTTTTTAGGGAGAGTAAAAGTGCTGTATTGCTCATTATTTTTGAAACTTGGATACTCTTAAGGAGACTCATGGTCTCAACATTCACGTCTACAGATATTTCCTCAAGTCTTTCAGGACGAAAAGTATTCTCGGTATCAAAATAGAAAATAAATTTATCGTTTTTTACGTCTCGAGTTCTGCTGAGATATTTGTAAGCATCAACACATAGTTGATGGCATATTTGGGTTTTACCTGTTGTGTTTGGACCAAAAATCAAATATTTTTTACCGGAGATGAAACCTCCCCCTAAAACTTCATTGAAATTTTTTGATGTTAGAGTTAATACAATTTGATTAGCTTTAGATTCTTGGATTTTACGTTTTATTTCATCAGGAGCAAGAATTTGATGTTTTTTAAGTTTTAAAATTTCATGAATACTCATCTATATGTAGTATTTAGTGAGAATATCTTTAAATATACTTGGTAAACAAGGAGAAAATAGATCAAATCCTATGAAGAGAGAATTATTTAAAAGCGAAAAATTAATTTAAAAAAAAACATACAATAAATATCATATTGCTTAGATTAATATCTTCTTATCAAAAACTCATACAAAAATATAATACCATTCTGGATCATGGCTAAAAAGAAAAAAGAGACTTGTCCCTATTGCGGAAAAAGTTTTGCTTATCTCTCACGTCATAAATGTAAGATAAAGGAACGTGTTGAGGGAACTTCAGATGAAAAATCTGATGTAGAACGACGAATTGAAAGGATAGAAGAAAAGAAGAAAGAATTCACTCGTACACTTCGCAAGGATGAGAAGATTGTCTTAGACATTATTGATAAGGAGAAGGAAATTTATTTCAAAGATCTGTTAGTTTTAACTGATAAAAAACCTAATGACTTAGAGGAAGTTTTAGAATTTCTTGCATTACAATCAAAAATAAATATTGAAAGAGAGTTGGTTGAAGCTTCTTGGACGAAAAAAATCTCGTCAATCGAAGAATTCGAGGTGAAGGTGAAAGATGCTAAAATCGATATGAAACGAGATGATTTCATATGGAATATGTTTTCAAGGCAACCATGCTTCATCTGTCCATTTCGGAGTAAGTGTAATGACACTAACCTTGATCAATTCAACCCGCATTCATGTCCTTGGTTAACAGAATGGATCGAAGTTACTTCAAAGGGTCAGGAATACGACATAAATTTTGAAGAAATTGTATCAAGGCTACAAGACATTTAATTACTTTTTTTGTAAGCCAATTAGATATATCTCATTACTTTTCTTCTTAGAAGATTTAGGCTTGAAAGTTCTTAATATTCGAAATTCAGATCTTATTTTTTTTAATAAGTCATTAAAATCATTTCCTTGAAATGCTTTCAATACTAAAGTACCCTTATATTTTAAATGAATATTAGCAATTTCAAGAACTTTTAAACACAATTTTATCTGGTTTAATTGATCAGCAAACTTGTTTCCCGTTTTATTAATAGAAGCATCTGACAGAATTAGGTCGATACTATTTTGAAAATATTCCTCAATTACCTTATGCACCTCAGGTTCAGTAAAATCTAGTTTAAATAAATTAACATCTTCAATCGAACTTACCTTCTTTAGGTCAATTCCCATAATTTTATAATGATCTCGATGATAATATTGATCCTGATATTTATTTACATTTTCTATCGCAAGTTTCTTACTAACCTGGAGCCAAGAGCCTGGAGCGCAACCTAGATCCAAAATATAGAATGCTCTTTTGAAAATGTTAAATCTTTTTTGAATATCTAATAACTTATATGCTGATCTTGCTCTGTATCCTTCCTTTCTAGCTTGTTGATAGTGACCGTCTTTCTTATGCTCTTTATGGTTATCTGGCAATATCACCCTCGGATTTAATAATTTGCAGTTCTAACAAAACCTTTTTAATAGACTCGATGTCCATTTCAGTTTTAATTGACAAAAAGTCAAAATGTGTTCTTGAAACTTTAAATCCTTTCATTTTAATTGTCTCAATTATCATGTCTAATTTTGGGATGGTGGGGATTTTCAAACTTTTGCTTAATTTATGGATATTGTAGTAAGAAATTGGCATATCTATCTCTGACTTACTGTAAGATAATATTTTTTCAATTTTCTTTTTATTATCATACTGACTCTCCCCATTTAAAGTAATCATCTCATCTAAAAATTTCGCATTGTGGATATTGTAAATCCATAAAGGCCCAGCATAATCTAAATTGTCATTGTTATCACAAAAAGGGCATTTCCTAGGCAGCTCCAAGATATTGTTTTGAATTTTTGTACGATTCCCACATTTTTTACAATGAATGATATAACCATAAGCCTTAAAATACTTTGAAATTCGTTTTTGATCTTTGAAAGTTAAGCAAAAAACTCTTATAAAATGTGAGTTGTAGAATGTGAGAAGAGGAATTATACCCATTTTATTCACATTAGCAATTTTTGAGATAAAACATACTAATATCCGAGCGCCAATTTCCTTGCAATAGTTTGTATGTAATGGTTTTGACAAATATTTTCGGATGCACGCTTGTGGTTTGATTCCAAATAAAACAGCTGTATCAGTAGCGGTAACACATAAAAGTCCATTTTCTTGCTTAATCGCTTTAAAAGTAGCATCTAAATATAAGTTTGGAGTGCCAAAGGGATCAATTGAAATTACATTTGGTTTCTGGTGATTATTATCAACTCCCATAAAAGATGCATTCGCAATTTCGGATAATAATAAGTTTGCATCTTTTCTAGAGACAAGAATTTGCGCTGGATGTTCATTACAATTATTTAGTGATAAATTTTGATGAATGAGATCTAGGGCTGTTGGATTTAAATCATTAATGTATATTTTTTCAATATTTGAGCATTCTTTCAGCATTCGAATGGAGCTAACGCCTGAAGCGGCCATTGTATCGACTATTTTAAGCTGTTTTTCGTTATATAGGTCTTGAAAGGTAATTATTGCTAAATTCGTGATATCCCTATTAATTTCCATTTTCGCATTATAAAAAACCGACATTGATTTTGAAGGGATTAAGACTTCATCGCTTCGATAAATATAGAATTCCGCTTTTCCTTCCCTTATTGTACTGAATTTAGTAATTTCTCATTCTCCTTTTTTCTATTATCCTTGTAATTAAATATAAAAACTATTCTAAACTTAGTGTTTTCAGGTCAAGATCCGGTAGTTACTTGGCAATTTTAAAATCTACTGAAATCCATTCTTAGTTAAAGTTGAATTAAAGTTTATACTTTGATCTAAATCGTTTGCTGTTAGAGTAAAATTTCTCTTATTATCTATCTCTGATCGCTCAATCTTAATATCAAATGATACCCAGTATTCCATTACATTACCACCACTCTGGACTTCGATTGTTTCATCATTTTCTCGTTTCTGGACTTTTTCATTTATAATTACTATATCTACACCATAGGTTGTGTTAAGATAGAAGAGATTTGCTAAAATTTGATTTAATCGATAATTTAGATTATAATTTCTCTCTTTTTTTTCTCTATTCACTTTTAATCTGTATAAATCTGTTAGTGAATCGATAATTATCATTTTATATGGATTTTTTGGGGTATGTAGAGTTTTTAATATAAGAAATTCCAAATTAAATACAACTTTATACATCTCATCAAAATCTATTAGTTCGATAAATTGTATGTTTCTTAAGGTTTCCTCAGATTTCCCTAAGATATTCAGTACTTTCTCAGCGGGAAAAATTGGTTTTGTATAGAAATAAAGAATTAGTTGGTTGTTTTTCATTGATTTTAATGCTGTTTGAAGGGCAAATGTTGTTTTTCCAACTCCAAATTCACCCCATATAGAGACGATACCATTTGAAATTTCTGCGTTTCTAAAGAATCTATCTAATCTTGAAAGCGGGAAGATCATTTAATTAAAATTAATTTATTTATTTTATCTAATACTTATTATTATAGTTTGAGAAATAAAATTTTATATGTATTTACGGAAAATTTGAGTTTTTTCTATAAATTAAATAAAGAACTTAATCGTTTAAACATAAAGTTTAAAATTCTTAACCAAAAGTCGAAGTTTCCAGATATTCCCGCTTTAATTCTCACAACCAAAAAAGAGCTTAATAACAATAAGAAAATCTATAAAAATTTAAGGGTGCTGGCATATGATGATATGGAAAATTTCAGTTGTTATATTTTGAAAATAATCGCTGAGTATAGGTTAAATTTCAAAGAAAATTATTCAGAATTAACTTTTTCTATTGATCCTGGCTCTAAAAGAATAGGAATGGTTGTTATTTTAGACGATTATTTTT
>Ga0209536_100003327_pt1 | contig 25878 bp, 19 predicted proteins | sample DeeMarSeWOR28_12_FD_187461 | JGI IMG/M metagenome (GOLD analysis project Ga0209536, IMG submission 187461) | Marine sediment microbial communities from White Oak River estuary, North Carolina - WOR-2-8_12 (SPAdes) (version 2) | ecosystem: Environmental > Aquatic > Marine > Intertidal zone >...
GCCCCGACGCTGCCTCCCTCCACATCACGAAGTCGATCTCACGATCCGGGCGAGGAGCGGGATAGGTCCCGGAGTCCCCCTCCTTCGCGCCGACCGTCCACGCCTTCGCGAGCCGGCGCACCACCGTGTCGTCCGGACGGCCGTTGAAGTCGCCCGCCAGCACCACGGGGTGGTCCGCGCCCTCGAAGGTGCGCGTGACCGACTCGGCCTGAGCCATTCGCTCGTCGGGGGAGCCGGCCAGGTGGACCGACACGACGGATACGCGGATCGGGTCGCCATCGGCGCTCGATGGAGGCACGTCCACCACGACCTCGTGCACGGCGAGGGCGCTGCCCGATGCGGGAGGAATGGCGTGCGTCCGCTGGGCGCGCACCGGCAGCCGGGTCAGCACCGCGTTCCCGTAGAAGCCGCCCTGATACGGACGGTGGGGTCCGTGGAAGCCTTCGTACCCGATCATCTCGGCGAGCACGCGCACCTGGTCGACCCGACCGGTGCGCTCGGTGCGGTCGTCGACCTCCTGGAGCGTGATCACGTCCGCGTCGAGGCGCTCGAGCACCGCCGCGATCCGCGCGAGATCGACCTGGTCGTCCATGCCGCGACCGTGCTTGATGTTGTACGCGGCGACGCGGAGGCGTGTCGCCTGACCCTCGGCCCGCAGCGGCGCGGAGATCCCGCACACGAGCAGAGCCACAGGCACGCAGAGTCGAAGGCGCGTCGTACGCATGACCGGAAGATGCGCGAAGACGAGCGCCGAGGCACCTGCCTGACTCCCCGGCCCCCGCGAGCCGTTGCGGCGAGGCCCGGCTCTGCGACATTCGTGACGGCCCAGACCCGACGCCTCGAGGATCCGACATGCTTCGTCCGACGCACCGCACCGCCCTGCTGCTCTTCGCCCTGAGCCCCCTGGCGGGCTGCGCCGGCCCCGGCGACGTCGACGGCTCCGGCGACGCCGCGACCCTCGACTCGCCGGAGGTGGAGGCAGCCCTGGGCGCGGTCGAGAGTGGTGCGATCGAGCATCACATGCGCGTGCTGGCCCACGACTCGATGCAGGGCCGTTCTCCCGGCTCGCCGGGATACGAAGCCGCCGCCGGCTATGCGGAGCAGACGCTCCGCGACCTCGGGCTCCAGCCCGCCGGCGAGGACGGCACGTACCGTCAGGCCGTTCCCCTGCGACGCAGCACCGTGGTCGAGTCGGAAAGCGCGCTCTCGGTGTGGACGCCGATCGGCACCACCGAGCTCACGTACGACCTCGACTTCTACCTCGGCGCCGACCCGCTCCGGGAGGTGGCCGAGATCGAGGAGGCGCCGATCGCGTTCGTCGGCTTCGGCGTCAGCGCGCCGGGGCTCGGATACGACGACTACGGCGACTTCGACGTCGAGGGGAAGGTGGTCATGTTCCTCAACGGTGCTCCCGCGTCGTTCCCCAGCAACGAACGGGCCTACTACTCGTCCGGCGCGACAAAGCAGGCAGAGGCGATCCGGCGCGGGGCGATCGGCACCATGACCTTCTGGGCCCCCGACGACCCGCGGCTCCGCTGGGAGGTCAACGCGAACCGCGCCAAGCGCGGCGCCTTCGCCTGGCTCGACGACGCGGGCGTGCCCAACCGCGGGAGCGAGCAGCTTCTGGGGTCGGCGTCCCTGAACCACGAGGCCGTCGATGCGCTCTTCCAGGGATCACACACGCCCGTGGCGGACGCGATCGCGGCGGCGCAGGCGAACACGCCCCAGGCCTTCGACCTCTACACGCGCGTCTCGATTCGGACCGTCACCCGGCACGAGGACGTCGACAGCTGGAACGTGATCGCCCGGCTCGAGGGCAGCGACCCGGTGCTACGGGACGAGTACGTGACGTACGTCGCGCACGTGGACCACTTCGGGGTCGGCGTCGAGGTGGACGGCGACGCGATCTACAACGGCGCCCACGACAACGCCTCCGGGGTCTCGATCGTGCTCGAGATCGCGAAGGCCTTCACCAGCCTTCCGACGGCGCCGCGCCGCTCGGTCCTCTTCCTGGTCGTCACGGCCGAGGAGTGGGGGCTCCTCGGATCCGACTACTTCGCGGAGAACCCGACCGTCCCGCAGTCGAGCATCGTCGCCAACTTCTCGCTCGACATGCCGTTCCTCTTCCACCCGCTGCTGGACATCGTGCCGTACGGTGACGCGCATTCGAGCATGGGGCGCAGCGTCGCGCAGGCGGCCGGACACATGGGCCTCGGCATCGGGCCCGACCCGATCCCCGAGCAGGTGCTGTTCATCCGGAGCGACCACTTCTCGTTCATCCGTCGGGGGATCCCGGCGCTCTTCATCAAGAGCGGGTTCGAGACCGGCGACGAGCGGGACGGTGGAGCGATCAACACCGCGTTCCGACAGGAGCGTTACCACACACCGTTCGACGAGATCGACCAGGGCTTCGACTGGAACGCCGGCGCAGATCACGCACGCGTCAACTTCCTGACGGGGTACATCATCGCCCAGGACGACGAGCGGCCCACGTGGAACGAGGGTGACTTCTTCGGAGAGCTCTTCGGAGGAAGATAGGCATCTATTGCATAACGAATATCTAAGGGGTATAATACACCCCCAACCATTGCCGTTCCGGAAGCATCCAACCGCAAGGGAGGACCGGACGATGAGGACCAGAGACGACGAGAGGATCGCCGAGAGCGTGTGGCCCGCCGTGGAGCGCGCCATACGGAGTCGGCCGCCGCTGGGCTCCGGCAAGGATGCTCAGGTGACCTTCATGAAGGAGAGGTTCACGGCGGCCGTCATCCGTCACGCGGCGATGGAGCTCGCGGAAGCGGGAATCCGGCTCCCCGAGGAGTGTTGAGCCCGGCTTCGGGCGTCGAGCCTCGTGTTCGGGGCTCGGAGAGCTAGGGGCGCTCGACCCCAGGTCCGGGTGGGGCTGCGCGGCGCAGCACCGCCCGAACACCGAAGCCCGCCACGAGCAGTCCCAGGCCGGCCGCCCAGATCGGCCGAGGAACGAAGAAGGCCAGACCGAAGCAGCTCGTGAGGCCGCAGACGGCGATCCAGCGGGGAAACCGACGATCGGCCGCGGGCAGACGCAGGGCGGCGAGGTTCGTGATGCCGTAGTACACGAGCACGGTGAAGGCGCTGAACGACCAGGTGACGCGCAGGTCACCGACCAGCACGAGCAGCGCGATGATCAGCCCGACGAGGCCGACCGCCCGGGTCGGGCTGCCCCGGTCGGGGTCCACTCGTCCGAGCCCGTCAGGGACGTCCCCCTGGCGCGCCATGGCCAGAACCACCCGGCTCAGACCGAGCACCAGGTTCAGGAGCACACCGGCCATCGCGCTGATCGCTCCGAGCCCGATGAAGACCGGTAGCGCCCGTGGGCCGAAGGACCGCGCCACCACCTCGAGCGGCGCCGCAGCCTGCGCGGTGGCAGCCGCGAAGGCCTCCGCCCCGACCGCGGCTACCGCCGTGGACGCGACGGACACGTACAGGACCATGGTGACGGCGAGCGTCACGACGACGGCCATGGGGATCGTGCGCGCCGGTTCCCGCACCTCCTCCCCCAGCGTGGCGATCCGCCCGTATCCCGTATAGGCGACGAACATGAGGGCCGTGGCGTGAAGGAGCGCGCCCGGCGAGGCGAGCGCGACCCGTGCCGCCGGGGGCCCGACCGCGGCGGCCATGCCCCCGCTTCCAGCGAACGCGACCCCGAAGGCCACGAATGCCGCGAGGGCGAGGAGCGTCGTCGAGACGATCACCACGTTGACGGCGTTCGATCTCCGGAGGCCACCCGCGACCAGCAGGGTGAGGACGAGCACGAGGCCGAGGGCCACGGCGATCCGAGCCCGCACGTCGTCGGTCAGGTCCGCCGTGTGCAGGAGGTATCCGGCGAAGCCGAGCGCCGCGGTCGCCGCCGAAGCGCTCTTGGCCGCCAGGAACATCCATCCGGCCGCGAAGCCCACGGAGGGGTGCACGAAGCGCCGCCCGTATTCGTACGTGCCCCCGCTCACCGGATGCGCCGCGGCGAGCTGGGCGCTCGAGAGTCCGTTGGCCGTCGCGACCAGTGCGGCCAGGCCGACGGCAACGACGATGCCGTCGCCTGCTACACCAGCGGCGATGCCCAGGCTCACGAAGACTCCGGTACCCAGGATCGAGCCCAGGCCGAGCCAGACGGCTCCGGAGAGGCCGACGACGCGGGGGAGTGCCGAGGGGTGGGAGGTGCTCACGCGGTCCTGCGGGAACGGGAGGTGCGCATCCGGCGACGATCAGTCGCGCAGATAGTACTCGACGGTGGAGACCACGCGGACCGTCTTCTCGATCCGGCTTTGCTCCGTGACCCCCGGCGCAGGGTCGCGGGGCAGAATCTGGAAGACTCCCTGATTCGCCCTCCGAATGCCCGCCAGTCGGCTCTCGGAGTCGGCCGCGAACTCCTGTGCCGCTTCTCTGGCCCTCGACGTGGCCTCGGCGATCATCTCGGGCTTGATGTCGTTCAGCGCCCGAAACACGAAGGTCGGCCCGCCGGGGCCGTACTCCTGTCCCGAGATGAGCACCACGCCGCTCTCGACCAGCTCCCCGACGTTCTGACTGGCTTCCTCCACCACGCGCGGCTCCTCGGAACGCACGACCACGGTCTGCGTCATCGAATAGCGATTGGTGGTCGGACCCTGCTGGTAGGGATTTGCCGCCACGTCGACGACCCGGACCCCCGCCACCGACACCTGCTCTCGACCGACGTCGTACCGCTCGAGGAAGGCAAGCGTCAGCTCCACGTTCCCGGCGATCGTCCGCTGCACAGCCCCGAGATCGTTCCCGCCGGCCGTGAACTGGATCGTCCAGATCGCGAGGTCGGCCTCGACGTCACGCTCGGAGACCCCCTTCACGGTGACGAACCGGTCTCCCAGTCGGGCCTCCGTGAAGCCTCGACCGGTGAGGAACCCGGCCGCAGCCAGACCGCACGCCACGATCAACGCCGTTGCCCAGGATGAGGGTTGGTACATCGAACGACTCCATCGTCGGAGACCGCTGGCCTCCTCGTCCACCTTCCCGGCGAAGGGTACGGAGGCCTCGACGGCTCCGCTACGGGCAGACGGCAGGGGCCTCTGTGCCCGGGATCACGCCGGCGCGCCGCCTTCCGGATCCCAATCGGGATCCAGACCGTCCCGCCGCATCTGGCGCTGCTCCTCGTGCCACTCCCGCTCGAGCTCGGCCTCCAGCTCCAGGCCGGCGATGATCCACTCCGCGAATCGGGTGCGCTCCTCCGGCGTGAGCCCCAGGACCTCCTTCTGCAGCTGCCCGATCGTCATGGCCTCCTCCGTGGTTCGGGTGACGGGGAGAATACCGTAGCCACCCCCCGTCGCGTGGCGCGATACCTGCATGCGCCGTCCGGATGGCAAGGTGGGATCGGGTGCGGAGGGAACGACCGCCACTGCATCTCGCTTGCCCTGCCTTCCCCGCACCGGGATCTTCTTCGCGCACGTCGCCATCCCCGGGCCACCCGAGAATTCGACGGCACCGACGCCCCATACCGACCGTGACCGCCGCGACGTCGATGGACGACCTTCAGCTACCGGACACCTTCGACGCGTCGGACCCTGCGTCCATTGTGGCCGTGTTCGCGCCGGAGCTCCAGCCGACCCGGCCGTCGGTCGTCGCGACCATCCTGGCGTGGCTCGTCGTCCTGCTCATCGCCGGCGGCCTCGTCATCGGGCCCACGGTGTCGAACTCGCCCCCGATCCTGCTGCTCGTGCTGGGGATCAGCGCGGCTGCGGGCTGGATGACGGCCGAGGGGGTGTTCCGCCACCGTACACGAGCATTCGAGCGGATGCTGGAGGAGCGACCGTACGAGCTGTACGAGCAGGTCGCCGAGAAGTTCAGGGGCGAGATCGACGAGAAGAGACAGCGCCTTCTCGGGGGAGATTCCGAGTGGCAGCAGGCCCGGTCGGAGCTGCGCCGCGCCATCGACGAGGCGGAGGGCTCGGTAACCTACTGGACCGATCGATGGCTCGAGGACCCGCGCAGCGAGGTGGCTCTGGCCCACCGCGAGACCGCCAAGACGCTCCAGACGAAGCTCCGACGCGCGCTCACCGAGCTCGAGAAGCGGGAACAGGCGCTGCTCAGCTTCTTCCACCAGTGCGAGTCACGGATCTCGCTGATCGAGAAGAGTCGGCGAGATCACGAGGAGACCCAGCGCCTCGCGCTCCTTTCGCGACGTACCGACGGGCTGGTCGTGGACGCGACGCTCGCCATCGAAGAGATCGGCCGTGAGTTCGTGGACGGTGCGATCCGGGTCGGCCAGGCGCTCGGCGCACTCGACCGGCTGCAGCTCAAGCACTCCGCGGGGGCCATCGACCCCGACGACATCGAGAAGGTCGCCGAGCGCATCATCGAGGCCGCCGGCGAGGAAGAACGCTCCCTGTCGCGACTGGCCGCGACGATTCGTGTGTGACCTGGAGCCGCTACGCCCCGCCCGCTCCCAGCAGCGTGTGGCAGCTCGCGCACGTCTTCATCATCTCGGCATACGCGGCCGGACGGTCCTGAGCCTCCGCGCGCTCGGCCTCCTGCGCCTGGTCGTGGACCGTCCGCGCAAGCACCGCGGCGGTCCCGCCACCCGGGAAGCCGGATTCCGGCTCGATGTCGGCGATCGCCCTCGCGCCCGCCCGCCACGTCTCGTCCGACGCACCGATAAGGCCTTCCCACATCCGGTCCATGGCCCACAGGTGTCCCACCATGTGCGCGCCTCGCGTGTTCGCGGGCGGAGCATCGCCGGCGGAGCGGAAGCGAGGTCCGTCGTTCGACGCCGTGTGACAGCCCGCACACGCGGAGGCGAGTCGACCCGTCGCGTCCGCCGCTTCCTCGATGGAGGGAGCCTCCTCCACCTCGCGCGCGGAGGAACGGATCATTTCGACCCACGGCCGAGCTTCCGAGCCGAGGTCTTCGAAGCTCTCGTGCTCGGCGAGCCAGGAGCCGGGCCGTCGAGCTCCATCGAGGTCGCCCATGATGAGCGCGGTCTGGATCTGCCCGGCGCGGCTGAAGTGGTCGAACATGCGGTCTCCGACGGTCGCCGAGCCGGCGCAGGCCGACACGATCACGGCGCCGAGGGCGGCCGAAATCAAAACAGTCGTTCTCATCGGATCCTCGAGTCGGAGACGCGCACGGGCAGGAAGACGCCCCATCATAGCGATTTCGCAGCAGAACGGGCAGACGCGCCCCGCACGCTGCCGAACACCGCGCCGGGGCTGGCCGTGAACCGTCCGCGTGCCCACTCCGAGAACCCTCCATCTCATGGCGCTTTGCCGCCCGCCCACTCCGCGCGAAGTCGGTTCCCCACGTCAGGAACCGTGGTGAGGCCGATGCGGATCGAACGATGAGCGGCGGTGTGTCGAACACGTACCACTTCGTGACGGTCTGGACGGTCGAGGCGACGCCGGACGAAGTCTTCGACGTGCTCACGGACGCCGAGGCCCTCCCCCGCTGGTGGCCGGCCGTCTATCGTCGCGTCCTCACGGTCCCGCTCGGCGACGGCACGAAGAAGCGCGTGCTCGACACGCAGGGCTGGCTCCCGTACCGGCTCCACTGGGAGGCACGCGTGGCGGAGCACGACCCCCCTCGTCTACTCGGAATCCGCGCGAGCGGGGACTTCGAGGGCTCGGGCCTGTGGACCCTCACGCCGGACGGGCCGCGAACGACGGTCCGGTACGAGTGGCGCATCCGGGCCGAAAAGCCCCTCCTCCGGACCTTCTCCGTCGTCCTCAAGCCCGTCTTCGCGTGGAACCACCGCTGGGCCATGGCACGGGGGCTGGAGAGCCTGGAGCTCGAGCTCGCACGCCGAAGCGGGAAGGACGTCGGCCCGCCGCCCGGCCCGGTCAGCGCGCTCCGCTCCTCCCTCATCCTGGTGCTTGTCGCCGCGCTCCTGATCGCGCTCGGATTTCTGACCGCGCGTATGATGAGCGGGCTCGCTTCCACGTAACGTCGGAGGCGCGGGTACGTCGATCGGCGTACTCAGCCGCGCCATCGACGCCGGTACGTTCGCTGTGGAGGTGAATCCCATGTCGAACCGTGCCTACTCTGTCGCCGTCGCCGCTCTCGCGATCCTCGTCTCGGCCATCGGCGCGCTGGCGTCACGCCACGTCCCCCCGACCCTCGCGATGTCCGAGGCCGAGCTGGCCGCCGGCTTCGCCCGGGCGATGGCGGACGTGGTGCTCGAGTGGGACCCGTCCGATCCCCGCTCCGAAGCCGAGCGCATGGCGGTGCTCCACGACTTCGTGTACGAGACGTACGACGCTTCCGCGTGGATTCCCCAGTCGCTCTTCGACGCCAACGCCATCACCCAGACGATCGTGGGGGACGCCGACGCGATCGTTCGGGATCAGGTCGGCCTCGTGCCGTGGGACGACAATCCGCTCGTTCCCGCCTTCGGCATGGCGCCCAACGCGGGCTCGGGCTCGTCGCTCCTGTGGACGGTCAACTGCCTCGTCTGTCACACCGCCGAGATCGACGGCGTCACCTACTTCGGCGCGGGGGCCAAGACGTTCGACGACCTCTGGCTCGGTGAGGCGCTCAAGACCCTCACGAACGACCGGTGGCTCGGGCGCCTCGAGGGCACCGCGGACTACGACGTGGCGCGGGACGCCTGGCGCATCCTGAGCACGCACCACCACGACAAGATCGATTCCCGGACGCGCGCCCGGTCCACCGCCTTCGCGGCCTCGCACGTGGAGCTGTACATGCGCACCCACGACAACCGGATGCCGAGCGTCGAGGACGTGGGCCGGGGGGACGTGAAGACACCCCCGCTGTGGCATACCGTCGCGAAGATGCCGGCCGCCCGCTGGTACAGCGACGGCAGCTTCCACGGCGCGTACCCGCTCATGGCGTCATCGATGGAGCTCGAAAAGGACCGCCCTTTCGACGACCTCGTCGACGTGGTGATCCCCCGCATCCAGCAACAGTTCGACGACGTCCTCCAGTACCTCAGGCCTCCGCCGTATCCCTACGAGATCGACCGGGAGCTCGCCGAGCGCGGTCGGGTGCTCTTCGAATCGTCCGAGGTCGGGTGCGCGCGGTGCCACGGTACGTACGACGGCGAGGGCAACGTCGACTGGCCCGGCGTGCACCGCGACGTCGGCACCGACCCCGCTCGCGCCGCGCTCGTCTCCGAGCAGTTCGTGGCCGCCTTCGACGACAGTCCCCTGGCGGTCCACGGCGAGCTCGAGCGCAGCCGCGGGTACGCCGCGACACCGCTCACCGGCGTGTGGGCCAACTACCCGTACCTGCACAACGGAAGCGTCCCGACGCTCCACCACCTCCTCGGGCCCGTCTCGGAGCGCCCCCGGATCTTCGAGGTCATGGCCGCGCGAACCCTCGACCGCGCGCGCGTCGGCCAGCCGCTGACCCGCCGGACGTCGGATGCGCGCCTCACCGAATCGGAGCTCGTAAGGCGGTACGCCGACGACCGCGACTGGTTCTACACCGGCCGTCCCGGAAGCTCGAATGCCGGACACGACGTCTGGGATCGGATCGGATCGGAGGAGAACCGCCGCGCGATCATCGAGTACCTGAAGACGCTGTAACGCGGTCGACGACCCGAGCAGAACAGCGGTTCTGCTTCAGGAAGGCTCCGTCACGCGCCTCCAGCGGATCCCGTTGTAGCTGAGAGCCTCGACCGAGCCCGACGCCCCGGTCTCGAAGGTGGCAAACCCCTCGCCACGCCAGCGTGCCTCCATCTCCACGAGGAAGGTCTCGTGGTGCCAGTGCGAGGCGGGCCCCTGCAGGCCGGGGCCCCGGAAGACGTGGAGCGCACCGTCCCGAAGCTCGACGGTGACGGTCCCGTACATCTCGCTCTCGTAGGTGCCCGCGTACGCCTCGAGGGGATGCGCGGGGCGGGTGCCTTCGACCCTCGACTCGGCCCGGGCCGCACGGGCCGCCTCGGCGGCCTCCGCCGCGCCGTCGTAGATCGGCTTCAGCTCTGCGCTCCAGTCCCGCACGTCGTCCGGTGCGAGGAAGTGGTCGAGCGCCCGATAGAGGAGCGCGTGCCGCACCTCCACGTGGTCCCGATTGCCCAGGACGTAGACGCCGACGCCTTCCTCTCGGACGAGCCCGGCGATCGCGACCATCCCGTCGATGCTCCCGGTGTGGAAGTCGAGCTTCCGCCCGCGGAAGTCGTGCTGGAACCACCCGAGACCGTACGTCATCCAGTTCGGCTTGGTGACCTGCTGGGTGGGATAGAACGCGGCGGGCGTCACCAGCGTCTGGGGCTCGAACAGCTCGGCCACGACCTCTTCGGACAGGAGGCGCGTCCCGTCGGGCGCGACCCCGTCGGCCAGGAGCATCCGAAGCCAGCGCGACATGTCCTCGACGCTCGACCAGACCGAGCCCGCGGCATCGACCGGGTCGACGGAGGCATTCTCGATCACGACGCGCTCGCCATCCACGATGTGGTGCGGGCGGGCCACGTTCGGCTCTCCTTCCGTCTGCGACAGCAGGGCGACCGTCTCCGTCATCCCCAGAGGCTCGAAGATCCGCGCCTCGACGAACTCGGTCCACGGCATCCCGCTCACCGCCTCCACCACCCGACCCGCAGTGGCGTACATCAGGTTCTGGTAGATGAAGGAGGAGCGCGGCGAGTATGCGAAGTCCGCGTATCGCATCTGCTCGACCATCCACGTCCGGCTTTCCGCATGCTCGTACCAGAGGAGGTCCGTGTTGCCGAGCCCGGCTCGATGCGTCAGCAGATCGCGGAGCGTGATCTGCCGGGTCATCCACGGATCGGAGAGGCGGAACCAGGGAAGGTGCTCGATCACCGGGTCGTCCCAGGCGACCTTTCCCTCGTCGACGAGCATGCCGATCGCCGCCGCGGTCATGGCCTTCGTGGTCGAGCCGATCGAGAACCGCGTCTCCTCGTCGACCCGCTGGCCCGATCCGAGCTCCGTCTCCCCGTACCCCTTCGCGAAGAGAAGCTGGTCGTCCTTCACGACGGCTACCGCGAGCCCGACCGCGTTCCAGTCGTCGAAGGCCTGCTGCACGTACGCATCGAAGGCGTCCGGCGAGAACGCCTGTGCGCGCAGGGGAGGCGCGAAGCCTACCGAGCTCGCGACGAGGAGGAGGAAGAGGATCAGGAGGTGTCGAGAAGATCGAGCGTGCATCGTCGAAGGCTCCGAGCGTGAGGGAACGGCCACACCCAACGGCCTCTCGGCGAGAACCGCAAGGGGCGGGAGGGCCGCCCCGGAGCTCGCTGGCCGCCCCCGCCGTCCGTCCGCTCAGCGCGCCCCCGGCCGATAGCGCCGGATCACCGCCCCTTCGATGTCCACGTCGTTCCACAGGATCGGCTTCATCTCGCCACGCGCGAACATCGCCGCCTGGTCGTCGTGGTGGGGCGACTCCTCGAGGCGACTCTGCCCGTAGCCGAGGATCGAGTAGCCACGCGGCTCGTTGCCGAACTCCACGGCGAACACCCATCCGTCGCCACGGTTCACCGCGCGCCGGCCGTCGGGAAGCGTCTCGAAGGAGAGCGTCCGGAAGCAGCCCAGCCCGCCTTCACACCCCGACACCGGCGCGTCCACATCGCCGTGTACCACCCGGTGCACGTCGCCCCAGCGCGCGTCGGGTGCGATGCCTTCGTCGTCCAGGTCTTCCATGGCCATCCGCAGGGCAGCGAGCGCGCGGCCGGGCTTACCGATCCCGACGGGGGTCGATGCCGGCCGCTCGATCTCCCATTCCACGTGGTACTCGAGGGTGTCCGTAACCTCCATGTACGTGTCGAACCACGCCTTGAAGAGCACGCCGCCCCGGCTCTCCGCCGCGGCGGTCCGGTCCCACGACTCGAGCGCACGCCGGGCACGCGCGAGCTCCGACGTCGGCTCGGACGCAGCGATCGCCGCCAGCAGGTCGTCCAGCATCCGCTCCGCCGCGAGCATCCGAGGCGAGTGCTTGCGCTCGACCACATCCTCGAGACTCAGGCGGTCGTCTCCGTGGATGAGCGCGAAGGAGAGCTGGCTCCTCAGCCGGAGGCGCGGCTCCGGGAGGTTGTGGGCCACCGTGTCTCGATCGAGCCTTACGTTCAGGTTGATGAAGTCCGGCGTGTCGTTGGCCTGCTGCACGTACCCGCCCGGCGGATTCACGTAGAGGGGCAGCTGCTCCCACGGGACGACGTCCTGCCACAGGTCGGTCTCCGAGCGGACGACCCACGCCGAGTCCCCGGTCGGTTCGTGCGGCAGGTGCGGTATGCGCGCGTTGTAGTAGAGCGCGATGTTCCCGTCCGCGTCGGCGTACGTGAAGTTCGAGCTCGCGTGCGCGCGCATGCGCATCGCGTCGAGCCACCCGTGGAGCGAGTCGGCCGTCATCATGCGGACCAGCTGCTCGCCGCGGCGGAACTGCCCGTCCCGCGGATCGGTGAGGACGTAGACGAACTCCGTGTCCGCGTGGATGACCGGGCCCCAGGGCGTCCACGCCGTTCGCTCCGACGCTTCGCCCGTCGTACCGTCGGCGTCCACCCAGTCGACCGTGATCACCGAGTCGGCCAGCGGCTCGCTCCGATCGCCCACGAGGACCCACCCCTCGCGGGAGGGATGACGGGGCAGCGCGTAGACCTGCGAGTACTGCGGCGAGTTGTTCGTCGTGGCCCACCCGAGGTGGCGATTGAAGCCGCCGATGATGCCGAAGGCGCCGCCGATCCGGAAATCGCCGTAGAACTCGAGCTCGTCCGCGATGCGCACGTGGGCCTCGTAGTAGCCGGCCGTCCACGCGAGGTGGGGATTGCGGAGGAGGATCGCGTGGCCGGAGGTCGTACGGGACGGGTGCAGCGCCCATGCGTTCGAGCCGTCCCGCATCTCGTCGAAGCGGGCCTCCTCTGCCTCGGCGGCGCGCCAGGAGGCCGGCACCGAGCGCTCGCCCTCACGCAGTTCCGTCGCAGCGCGCTCCTCGGCGCGTCGCTCCTCGGCCCGCACGAACCGAGCGGCGTCGCCCCGGCTCCACGTGTAGACGTCGTTGGCGAGCGCGTCGACCCCGGTGAAGTCCGGCACGAGCCACGCGGGGAAAAGATCGGGGTTCTGCCGAGCGTACTCGTTGACGCCCTCGGCGAAGCCCTCGTACACCGCACGGGCCCGCCGGTCGAGGGAGGCGTACCGGGCCACGGCCACCGCGTGCGCCTCCCGCCCGGCGAAGTCCCCGTCGACCGAGTCGCGTCCGGCGTAGCGCCCGTAGACCCCCCGGTCCTTCACCATGCCGATCGCGATCTGGTCGCCGTAGTCCTCCGACTGCACCCAACCCATCGCGAAGCCGAAAGCCTTCCAGTCGTCGGCGAAGATGTGCGGGATTCCGTACTCCGTCCGCACCACTTCGACGCGCCGCGAGAGCGCGGCCGCCGTGTCGGGTGACGCCGCGGGAGCGCCCCCGGGAACGGTCTGGCCGCGGGCGGGCGGAGGAGACAGCAGGAACGCGACGAGTATGAGCGTGAGCCGGGCGGAGCCGGTCGATGCGATGGTCATGAAATCTCCGAGAGGGCGTCGACGACCCTCAGATGGCGTGGCGTCGGCCCGAGCGCCAGAGGGGGTGCACCCCTACTCGGAGGCGATCGCCTTCACCGGATCGGTACGGGAAGCCCGGTGGGCCGGAAGGAGCGTCGCAGCCAGGCAGGCCATCGCCAGGACGAGTCCCGCAGCGATCCACGTGGCCGGATCCGCTTCCTCCACACCCGGGACCTGGGCCCGGATCCAGCGACCCGCGCCCCACGCGAGCACTGAACCGGCGACGATCCCCGCCGCCGTGGCGGCGAGACCGGACCGGAGTACGAGACCCGCGACACCGGCCCTCGGTGCGCCGAGCGCGATCCGGATCCCGATCTCCCGTGTCCTGCGCCCCGTCACCTGCGCCACCACGCCGAAGAGTCCGATCGTGGTCAGGAAGAGCGCCATCGTCGCCAGCACGTTCAGGAGGTGCATCGTGAGACGTTGGGATCCGATCTGATCGAGAAGCAGATCCTCGAGCGACAGCAGCTCGACGAGGATGTTCTCGTCCACGACGCGCAACGCCCTCCGTGCCTCGGGCAGCATATCCGTCACAGAGCCCTCGACGCGGAAGACGAGGAACCCCTCGTCCCACACGGCTCTCGCCGGCGTGTACATCTGCCGCATCGTGCGCGCGTCGCCTTCCGGGCTCGGGTTCACGTCCGCCACGACGCCGACCACGATGCCCGGCTCCTCGTCCCCGTATCCGAGCCTGCCGCCGACCGCGCCGCCCGCGGGCCACAGATCCCGGGCCGTCGTCTCGCTGAGGACATAGACCTTGGCTTCGTCGCGAACCTCTTCGGGCGTGAAGCCGCGACCCTCCACGATCCTTTGATCGAGGACCTCGAAGTACTCGGCCGACACGCCGCTGCCGAAGAGGAGGGTCGGTCCCTCGTCCTCCAGTCCGACCGGGATCCCGTCGACGCGCAGGTCGCCGAAGTAGACCCCTGTGCGCGTCGGGATGCCGGAGGCGAGAGCACTCTCCCGCACCGACGGCAGCCGCTCCAGCTCGCGTTCCACCCTTCGCCAGATCTCGGGCAGCTCGTCCTCCGAGTAGCGCCACTCGGGCAGATCGAGCCGAGCCGCGACCAGCTGCTCCGGCCGGAAGCCCTGATCGACCGCGCGCAGATCCGCCACGGTCCGGATGAGCAGCCCGGATGCGACGAGGAGCGCGAACGACAGGGCGACCTCCGCCACGACCAGGCCCCAGCGCGCCCGCACGGCGGCCCGATCCTCACGTGATCTCATGCCGGACCGGAGTGCGTCAACGGCACGCCTGGAGACCGCGGTCAGGGCGGGCATCACCCCGAAGAGCAGCCCCGTTCCGACGGAAAGCGCGACGGCGAAGAGAAGCACCGGGCCATCGACCGTGACGCGCGACAGGGTGTCGAGCCCTCCCGGCCGCAGACGGCGGATCAGATCGGTACCCCAGTACGCCAGCCCGAGTCCGGCCGCGCTGGCCAGCAGCGCCAGAAGCACACTCTCGAGCAGATGGAGCCGCACGAGCCGTCCACGCCCCACTCCGAGCGCTACACGAACCGCCGTCTCGTGTCGCCTTCGATCCGCTCGATTGATGAGCAGGCTCCCGACGTTCATGCAGGCGATCAGGAGGAGAAGCGCGACGGCGGCTCCGAGCGTGAAGAGCGAGCTGCGCAGCCGCTGGGTCGCCAGGCTGCCCGGCCGCTCGACGATACCCCCGAAGCGAGCATCCAGGAGATTCGCCGCATGCTCGGCTTCGACGAGCTCCGCGAGTCGCTCGTTCGCCCGTTCCGACTTCATGCCTTCCGCCAGTACGGCGACGCCGGTCGAGACGCTCTCGCGGTCGAGCGGTGCCCAGGCGTCTGCACCCCGCACGAGCGACATCGGCGGCGGCGCGTCCCTCGGACCGACCCCGATCACCGTCCACGGCTCGCCGTCCAGCGTGACCGTCTCGCCGACGATGCCGGAATCGCCTCCGAAGCGCGTGCGCCACTCCTCCCAGCCCAGCAGCAGGACCCGGTCGCCCCGCGCCACTTCCTCCTCCGTGAACAGGCGGCCCACTGCCGGGCGCACGTTCAGGAAGTCGAAGTAATCGGCCCCGATCAGGACCATGTTCCAGACGACCGCGTCGCCACGGCCGGTCAGCGTGCGCTGTTCGTTGCCCGAAGCAACGGCCCGGTCGAAGACGTCGGGCATCGCCGTCCACCGCTCGAAGGTCTCGGCGTCCGGCCCCAGGCGGCCGAAATCGCCGACAGTGCGGTAGAGCCCCACCATCCGATCCGCGTCGTCGTACGGAAGCGGGTCCAGGATCGTGTGGCGCGCCGTGCTGAAGATCGTCGTCGAGGCGCCGATCGCGATCGCCATGATCGCGACGATGAAGGCTACGGGGCCCGGAGCCCTGCGGAGCGAGCGCAGCGCGTGCGTCAGATCGTCCCGAAGCGTGCCCGACACCCCCGCGCGATGCCGGGGCGTGCCCCGGCCGGACGCCTCTCGCCCCGGATGATCGTGCAGCATTGAGCCGATACGCGCCGCCAGCAGGTCCTTGGCCTCGCGCCAAAGGAGTCGGGAGACCTCGCCCCTGCGATGCGCGTCCTCCAGAGCCTGCTCGAAGGTGACGCGCAGGTCGTCGCCGTGCCTCTTTCGCACGCCAGACGGAAGCAGCAGGGCCACGAGCCAGCGGTGGACCAGGCGCGCCACTCGCATCAACGCCCGCCCTCCGGAGCGAGGTCCCGGGCGCGGGCGAGGTGGACCACGCGCTGGAGCCTCCCGATCTCGGCGCGTGCCGCCGCCTGTCCCGCTGCCGTGATCGCGTACGTGCGTCCTCTGCGCCGGTCGTCCGCCTCGGCACCCGCATCGCCGATGAGGCCGTCCGCCGTCAGCCGGTCGAGCGCGGCGTACAGCGTGCCCGTCCCGGGACGGAGCACGCCCTCGGTCTGGTCTTCGATGGCGCGCATGAGCGCGTACCCGTGCAGCTCACGCTCCGCGAGGGCGATCAGGATCGCGAGCGAGAGGGGACTGAGGGGTTTGGTCTGATCCGCCATGACGCCATCCATCCGACGAGTGACATGTCGATGATCGGAATATCTAGCGGAGCGAGCACGAGGACAAGTCGCGGGAGACCCGGGCAGAACAACTTCACGGGCTGCTCCGTAGAGACAGATGCAGGCACACGTCCGTTCCGGGTGGGGAGGAGATCATGAAGAAGCTGCTGATTCCGGTCCTCGCGATTGGCCTGATGGGCTGCTCCGACTTCGTCGACGAAGACGGAAACACGAGCATTCGCCAGGTCGCCGAGGGATTGCAGTCGCTCGGGGACCGCGTGGCCGAGATGGGCGAAGCGCTCGAGCGCGATGCGGACGTCGAGGCGGTGCCGTGGGACGACCTGCGGGAGGTGATCCCCGAGGAGGTCGCCGGCGCGGAGCTCTTCGACCTGGAGGGGGACGACGCGACGGACCGGCACGGGGCCGGCATGTCGATGGTGAGCGGCGAGTACGTCGTCGGTGGCGACAGCGTGTTCGTGGGCGTGGCCGATCTCGGCGCGCTGCGCAGCGGCGCGCAGCTGGCCCTTCGCTGGATCGCTCCCCTGATCGCGCACGACGACATCGAGGGCAACATCGAGGAGATCCGGATCGACGGTCACCCGGCCATCCGTGTGCGGGACGACGAGGGCGACGAAGTCCTCATCGCGCTCCTCGTCGAAGAGCGCTTCGCGGTCGTCGCCGGTGTCCAGGGTCGGGGGAATGACGATCTCGTGCGCGAAGCGATCGACGAGGTGGACTACCGGCAGCTGCGGCGCTGGTCGGACTACGGGATGGAGTGATCGGACGGCGGGTTCCGCCGGAGGGGTGAAACGGGCAGGCGGGGCCAACCGGCTCCGCTTGCCCGCTCCGGGAGCGGCGAAGAAGTTGCGACACCGCGCGTGACGCACGACGCCATCCTGGAGAAACGCCATGTCTTCTACCCCGGATCGCGAGCTCGGCATGGGCCGTCCGATCCCCCGTCGGGACTTCGTGAGCGGGGTCGGCGTCGCGCTGACCGGGTCCCTGCTTCCTCTGGGATCTCCGGACCGCCTCGCCTCCCTGCTCGGACCCCGACCCCACCCCTCGGCGCCCCAGGAGCGGCTCGACCCTCCTGCCCGAACCGGAATGCGGGGGAGCCACGACGGCTCGTGGGAGATCGCGCACGGGCTCGTGCGCGGCGAGACGTACGACGCGGTGCGGGAGACCGGCGAGACGTACGACCTCGTCGTGGTCGGCGGCGGCATCAGCGGCCTGTCCGCCGCGCACTTCTTCCGCCGGCAGGTCGGCGGACCCGACAGCCGCGTGCTGGTGCTCGATAACCACGACGACTTCGGGGGCCACGCCAAGCGCAACGAGTTCCGCCACGACGGGCGCCTCTACCTGTGCAACGGAGGCACGCTCAACGTCGAGGCGCCCTCGCAGTACAGCCCGGTCGCGGCCGGGCTCCTCTGGGATCTCGGCATCGACCGGACACGGTACTGGAACGGGACCGCGGACGTCAGGCGCCGCTACGCCGAGCTCGGCCTCACGCGCGGTTACTTCTTCGATCGGGAGCACTTCGGGGAGGACCGCCTCGTGTCCGGCTGGGGGCGCGGATCGTGGTCCGAGCTCGCCGCGCGCACACCGCTCTCGGAGCGGGCCCGCGCCGACCTGGTCCGGCTCCAGGAAGACCGGGCGCTCGGTGACCCGTGGCCGGAACTCTCGTCCGACGAGAAGAAGGCGCGCCTCACCACCACCAGCTATCGCGACTGGCTCGTCGACGTCCTCGGCCTCGACCCGGTCGTAGCCTTCATGCAGGACTCGTCCGGGCACCTCTTCGTGACCGGCGCCGACGCGGTGCCGGCGCTCTACGCCTGGGAGATGGGCTATCCCGGCTTCGGCGCGCTCGGCCTCGAGCCCACGTCCCCCGAGCGCCTCATCGACGAGCCCGGCGGATCCCACGGACGCGAGAGCGCCGCCCGCGCCGAATCGGGCGATCCCGACATGTACTTTCCGGACGGCAACGCCACGATCACGCGGCTCCTGGTGCGGGCGCTCATCCCCGACGCGATGCCCGGCACGTCGATGGAAGACGTCGTGCTCGCGCCCGCCGCCTACGACCGACTCGACCGCGACGGGGCTCCGGCACGCATCCGGCTCGGGAGCACCGTCGTCGGCGTGCGTCACCTCGGCGATCACGATTCGGCGCAGGAGGTCGAGGTCACCTACGTACGCGGCGGCACGGCCAACCGGGTCCGCGCCCGGGGCGTGGTCCTGGCTTGCTGGAACCAGGTCATCCCCTGGCTCTGCCCCGAGCTCTCGGCGACGCAGCAGGAGGCGCTGCGCTACGGAGAGAAGGCGCCGCTCGTGTACACCAACGTCTTCCTTCGCCGCTGGCAGCCGCTCGTGGAAGCGGGCGTCTCGGGCGCATCGGCACCCGGCGGCTTCCATCAGAGCGTGGGGCTGTCGACTTCGCTGCGCATGGGCGGCTACACGTCGGGACAGGACCCCGAAGAGCCCGCGGTGCTCCGCATGACGCGCTACGTGTACGAGCCCGGGCACTCCCGGCGAGAACAGCACCGGCTGGGTCGGCAGACGCTGCTGCGCACCACGTTCGAGACGTTCGAGCACAATATCCGCGACCAGCTGGCACGGATGTTCGGCGACCACGGCTTCGATCCCGCGCAGGACATCCTCGCGATCACCGTGAACCGGTGGCCCCACGGCTACACCTACTCGTACAACCCGCTCTTCGACGACCCGCGCTGGGCCTTCGGCACGCCGGACGATCGGCCGTGCGTCGTCGCCCGCCAGCCCTTCGGCCGGATCACGATCGCCAACGCCGACGCCGCCGCGAGTCCGCACACCGACGCGGCCATCAACGAGGCGTACCGCGCGGTACAGGAGCTGCGAGACCGCATGGCCTGAGCGGGCTCCGCCGGCAGGAGCGTGAGTGTACGGAAGCCCCGCCTACCGCCCCTCCGGCTCCGTGTACAGATCGCCCGGATCGGCGGCGGCCAGATCGACGAGGAACGTCGCCAGCACGTCCGCGGCCGCATCCACGAAGCGCGCTCCCTTCGCCGGTGTCGCGGCAGCCGGATTCCCGACCCCGGTGTCGTCGGTGACCCGGGCCCAGTCGCGCGGCGCCCACGCGACGCCATCGCGCAGGCCGCCGATCCGGAAGGCGCGCGCCGCGCCCGGACCCGCCTCCTCGAGCGGTGCGACGAGCTCCGGCGCGACGTGCTGCATCACGCTCGTCTCCAGCTCGCCGGCGTGATCGCCCGGCTCGTCGAAGACCGCATTCGCGTCCGCAACGGTCCACCAGTTCGACACGCACAGGAAAACGTCGGTGCGTGCCTGGAGCTCGCGGACGATCGCCTTGAAGTCGTTCCCCCCGTGCCCGTTGAGGATCAGGAGCTTCCGGATGCCGTGGTGCTCCAGGCTGGCCACGACGTCCTCGAGCACGAGCGCCTGCGTGCTCGGGTTCAGGTTGAGCGTCAGAGGCGTCGAGAGCTGCTGCGCGTTGGCGCCCATCGGGATCGCCGGAAGCACGACCACCCGCGCGCCCCGCTCCCACGCACGGCCTGCCGCCTCGGCCGCCACGGCCTCGGCCTGGATCGTGTCGGTCCCGAACGGGAGGTGGAAGTTGTGCGGCTCGGTTGCGCCCCACGGCAGCACCGCGACCTCGTAGTCGATCGCGCGGCTGACACCCAGCGCGACCTCCCGGAGGATCCAGGGCCGGCCCGCCACGTCAGTCGCTCCCGAGTGCCGCGATCAGCGCCTCGTTGCCCGGGACGTCCAGGAAGGTGTCCCACTCGAGGAAGTACCCTTCCCGATCATGGGCGACGAAGACGCGGACCCTCCCGCTCTCGTCCGTGATCTCGGGGGTGCGCAGCTCGAGCCCCTGCGCCTGGACGCGCCCGAACCACGCGTCCACGTCGTCGGTGAAGAAGGAGACCGTGACGCCCTTTTCCTCCGTCGCCTGGTGCAGCCCGCGCGCGCCGTCGACCAGCCCGATGAAGCCGGTGGGCGACGCCTGGTAGACCTTGGCCCACCCCTGGTCGACGAGCAGATCGACGCCGAGCAGCCGCTCGTAGAACGCCTCGTTCGGGGCGAGCTCGTCGTAGTAGAGCCAGAAGACCGTCCCCTGGATCGTGAGGCCCGTCGCGGTCGTGCGCGGCTCGACCGCGTCGAGGATGGGCATCAACGCCACGTTCTCCTCGTGCGGATTGAAGCGCTCGAACTCGAGGAAGTACCCCTCGGGGTCGATCGCCACGAAGCCGTCGTGGGGCTGACCTTCGCGGTAGTTGAAGTCGGCGCGCATCTCGACCCCCTGCTCCGAGAGGTACGCCCACCACGCCTCCACCTCCTCGGTCACGATCGCGAGCGTCACGCTCTTCGGCTCGTCCGCCGAGTGCATCCCCTCCTCCGCGTCGACGAGCGTCAGGTACGACGCGTCCGCCAGGCGGAGGATCTTCGCGAAGCCGTAGTCGGCCGCCGTCTCGAGGCCGAGAACGTCGGTGTAGAAGGCCCACGCCGCCTCGACGTCGCGGTAGTAGTAGAAGGCGTTCGTGGCGAGGACCGCGGGCGCCTCGGTGGTGGAAGCTTCAGGGGAGCCGGCCATGGAGGCCTCGGGCGCGGAGTCGGTGTCGGCGGAGGTACAGGCGGAGAGCGCGACGGCGGCGACGGCGAGCGTCGCGAAGGTGCGACGGCGCAGGATGCGTCCGCACACGGGAGCGGGAGCGGGCATGGAATCGCGGGTCGGAGTGGAGAGGAATTCCGACGGCCATCCTGCCGCGCGACGGGATCCGGCACAATACGACGGGCCCACTCGACACCCCGCTTCGGGAGCCGGCGAAGGTAGCCTCGGAGGGGGCCGCCGCCCTTTCCCTCCGCTTTTCCGTTATCTTCCCCGCGTGAGTCATGCCTCGAGCCCTCGGTTCCGAGGGCCGGCACTCACCTTCGATTCTGCGCCCGCCTATCGAGCCGCCACATTCGGCCGGCCGGCCTGCGGGGCGCCTCCCATCTGGACAACATCTTGGCGTTCGCCACACTGAAGCTGCACCCGACCCTGCTCAAGGGGGTCGACTCGCTGGGCTTTGCCCACCCCACACCCATTCAACACGAAGCCATTCCGCACGCCCTCGAAGGGCGCGACCTGCTCGCCTGCGCGGCGACAGGCAGCGGAAAGACGGCGGCGTTCCTGCTGCCCATCCTCCATCGCCTCATCGATCGACCCCGGGGCACGACCCGAGGGCTCGTGCTCGCGCCCACGCGTGAGCTGGCGCTTCAGATCGTCGACGAGCTGACCGGTCTGGCCCGGTACACGGGCCTCACCGCTGCCGCCGTGCACGGCGGCGTGAAGATGGGGCCCCAGGAGAAGGCGTTCCGAAAGGGGGCCGACGTGATCGTCGCGACCCCCGGCCGCCTCCTCGACCACTTCCAGTACGACTACGCGAAGCTCGCGGGGCTCGAGTTCCTGGTCCTCGACGAGGCCGATCGGATGCTCGACATGGGCTTCCTGCCCGACATCCGACGCATCCTGCGCCACGTGCCGAAGCCGGAGCAAACGCTCTTCTTCAGCGCGACGATGCCTCCTCAGATCGAGAAGCTGACGCGCGAGATCCTGGACCGCCCGGCGAAGGTCGCCCTCCAGCGCAAGGCCGCGCCCGCCGCGGGCGTGACACAGGTCGCCTTTCCGGTACCGGCGAGTCTCAAGGGATCCCTGCTCGTGGAGCTGCTCCGGAGCGGGCGGATGGACGAGGCGCTCGTCTTCACGCGCACCAAGCACCGGGCGAACCGACTCACCAAGCTCCTCAACCGCAACGGGATCACCTCCGAACGCATCCACGGGAATCGCTCGCAGGCCCAGCGCACGAAGGCGCTCGCCGGCTTCAAGCGGGGCGACTTCCGCGTGCTCGTCGCGACCGACATCGCGGCCCGCGGGATCGACGTCGAGGCTCTCGGCCACGTGGTCAACTTCGACGTCCCGAACGTCGCCGAGGACTATATCCACCGGGTCGGCCGAACCGCCCGCGCGCAGATGACAGGCGAGGCCTACACCTTCGTATCCCCGGAGGAGAAGCAGGACTTCGGGAAGATCGAGCGCGCCGTAGGCTCGCGGATCGAGCGTGCGACGCTCGACGGCTTCGCCTACGAAGCGACCGCGGAAGCGCCGCTCGAGGTGCCACGTGGAGAGCGCGCTCGCGCGCATCGGAAGAAGCGCGCCCCGAGCCGGGGCCGTCCGGCGGCGAAAGGGACACGCTCGTCGTCGGCAGCGGAAAACGGCGACGGGTCCGCGAAATCCGGGCGCCCACGGCGGCGGCGGTACGGGAAACGCCGTGACTAGCGTCGGCAGGTTCCGGGCCTGATCGGGTGGCGTGCGCGCCCGCGACGCTCCAAGCTGTCCGCCATGAACAGCAAGCTCAGGAGCTTCGTCGCCGCGGGCGTAACCGCCCTCGCCACCCTGGCTGCGGGATCGGCCCTTCCCGCCCCCACGCACGCCCAACAGTCCGCGGCGGCGCCCTACGACGTCGTCATCGTCAACGGCACCGTCATCGACGGCACGGGCGCCCCGCGCTTTCGCGCCGACGTGGCCATCGACGACGGTCGCGTCGCCCTCATCGACCGAGACGGCATCGACCCCGCCCTCGGCGAGAGGGTGATCGACGCGGAGGGCCAGGTCGTCACGCCCGGCTTCATCGACAACCACGCGCACGTGCAGCAGACCATCGCCGAGTACCCGCTCGCCGAGAACTTCCTGCGCCAGGGCATCACGACGCTCGTCGCCTCGCTGCACTCGGGCGACCAGCCCTGGCCGCTCGAGGACTTCGCCTCCTCGCTCGAGACGGCGCCGAACGTCGGCTTCTTCGCGGGGCACTCGTGGACACGCAAGCAGGTAATGGGGATGGACGACCGCGCCCCCACGCCCGACGAGCTCGAGGAGATGAAGGCGCTCGTCGATCAGTCGATGCGCGAGGGCGCGCTCGGCCTCTCGACGGGGCTCCTCTACGTGCCCGCCAACTTCGCCGAGACCGAGGAGATCATCGAGCTCGCCAAGGTCGCTTCCGCGCACGGCGGCATCTACGTGAGCCATATGCGGAACGAGGCGAGCGGGCTCATCGAGTCCGTGGCCGAGGTGATCCGCATCGCCGACGAGGCCGACATCCCGGCGCAGATCAACCACCACAAGGCGGTCGGCGCCGGACAGTGGGGGTGGAGCGAGCGCACGCTGGCGATGATCGACTCGGCCAACGCCGCGGGGCTGACCGTCACCCACGACCTCTATCCGTACACAGCGTCGAGCACCGGCTCGTCCATCCTCTTCCCGCAGTGGGCGCTGGCCGGCGGGAGCGAGGCGTTCGCCCAGCGGGTGGCCGACCCCGAGACCCGAGCGCGCATGGAAGAGGACATGCGCTTCATCTTCCGCACCGACCGGGTCGGCGAGGACATCAGCCGCGTGCAGTTCCGCGTGCTCGACTCCGACGAGTCGTACAACGGACGGACGCTCGCCGACTGGGTGGCCGACCAGGGGCTCGAGCCGAACCTCGAGAACGGGATCGACGCGGCCATCGACCTGCAGCTCCGCGGCGGCTTCAGCGCGATCTACCACGCCATGGAGGAAGAGGACGTCATCCGGATCATGCAGCACCCGCTCGCCATGATCGAGACGGACGGCGACGCCGTCGGCTACGGCATCGGCTATCCGCACCCGCGGAGCTACGGCGCCTTCGCCCGCGTCCTTGCCCGCTACGTGCGCGAGCTGGAGGTCCTCACGCTGGAGCAGGCAATCGAGAAGATGACGTCGATGCCGGCGCGCTGGCTCGGCCGCGACGACATGGGCGTGCTCGCGGAGGGGATGCGCGCCGACGTGGCCGTCTTCGATCCGGCGGTGATCCAGGACCGCGCCACGTACACGGACCCGCACCAGTACTCGGTCGGGATCACCGACCTGCTGGTGAACGGCGTGCCGGTGATCCTGGACGGGGGACTGACGGGGGAGAAGCCGGGGCGGTGGCTGCGGGGGCCGGTGAGGCGGCCGATCAGTTAGCCCCCTCCCCTACTCCCCCTTCAGCGCCACCACCGGCGACACCCGAGTCGCCCGCGTCGCCGGCACCAGACACGCCAGCACCGCCACCAGCACCAGCGCGACCGACGCGATCACCAGCGCCGTGACGTCCATCGCCGGAATGTTGGGTACGACCGCGCGCAGCCCTCGAATCGCGGCCGAAGCGACCAGCACGCCCGCGAGGACACCGGTACCGGCCAGCGTGAGTCCTCGTCGAACCACGACCCCCAGCATGCGTCCGGCATCGGCACCGAGCGCGGCACGCAGGCCGATCTCTCGCGTGCGCTGCGTGACGGTGAAGGCGATCACGCCATAGACGCCGAGCGCGGCGAGAAGCAGCGCGCTGAGCCCGAAGCCGCCCATGAGCTGCGCGGCGAAGCGTGAGGTGCCTTCCTCCTGGGCGAAGTTCTCGTCCATCGTCGCCACCTGCGTGATCGGGATGTTCGGATCGTACGCACGGATGGCTTCGCGCACGGGTCCTGCGTCCGGCGCGCCGGCGAACTTCACGAGCAGGCTGAAGGAGCGCTCGGGACGCTGCGCGATCGGAAAGTAGGAGTCGTTGACGGTCGACAGGGCACCCGGCGGCGGCGCCACACGCCCTCCGTGCTTCGCCTGGGCCGCGACACCGATGACGGTCCAGTTCCGGTCGGCCGGGATCGGCGCACCCGCGGGCTGGAAGTTGTGATACTGACGGCCGATGGGATCCTCGCCGGGCCAGAGCTCCTCCGCCATCGACTCGCTGATGATCGCCACGGGCGTGCTGCCGAGCCGATCGTTCTCGTCGAAGTCCCGCCCCCGCACGAGCTCGATCCCGAGGTCCTCGAGGCCTCCGACCCCGAGCTGGTGCCGACGCGCCAGCGGCGAATCACCGATCTGTTCGACGACCATCCCTTCGGGGATGCTGGTCTGGAAGTTGAACGACAGCCCGGGACGTCCCGGCCCCCATGCGTGGGCCCACTCCGCTCCCCGTACGGCGCCCAGGCGGTCGGCGAGCTCCTCGGCGGCCCGCGCCATCGCAGGCCCGTCGGGATAGGTGGCCGGCGGAAGGTTCACGCGGAGCGTGAGGACGTTCTCGGTGACGAAGCCGGACTCCGCCGACCGGACCTCCTGAAAGCCCCGAACGAGAACGGTCGATGCGGCCAGGAGCACGGTCGCCGTGGCCATCTCGAAGACGACGAGTCCGCTGCGCACCCGCTCACCCTGCCGGCTCCCGACGGAACGCCCGGCGCCCGAGAGCGCAGGGCGCAGGTCACGCCCGCCCTGACGGAGGGCTGGAACGAGCCCGAAGACGAGCCCGGCCAGGAGGCTGACGCCGAGGGCGCCAGCGAGCACCGGAAGGTCGATGCGGACGTCGGCGGTC
>Ga0209536_100003328_pt1 | contig 25870 bp, 24 predicted proteins | sample DeeMarSeWOR28_12_FD_187461 | JGI IMG/M metagenome (GOLD analysis project Ga0209536, IMG submission 187461) | Marine sediment microbial communities from White Oak River estuary, North Carolina - WOR-2-8_12 (SPAdes) (version 2) | ecosystem: Environmental > Aquatic > Marine > Intertidal zone >...
ATGTAAATAAACTATGACGTTTGGTTCTGAGATAATATTCGGCGATAAAATTCAATGGTTTTTTGGCTTTTCGAAAATTCTTGTGCAGGTCCCAGAAAATATCGCTGAGATCCGACGCTACGGCCGCCTGGTGCTCCGCAGCCAATCTGTAAAACTGCCGCCCTTTCTTTTCATATTCCTCCGGGCTGATTTTGATTCTTCCGGAAATCTGCGGCCGAATTTCGCCGGAAAGCGGATAGCGATAATTGCCTTCAGCATAATCGGGAAATATCCCAAGAATAAAAAGACATAGATCTGCGATGCGCTTATACAGGCCCAGCCGGTATTCATTTTCCAAAGCCGCGCTGAAGCGGACCAAACTATTGATATCCATGTCATTGAATCGAATCTTTTTCCAGATTCCCTTACGAACGCGAAAGGAAACCGCATAGCTTTCTATCCTGGTAAATGTGGACAGCATATCCGCCAGATAAATCACAAGTGACTGCTTATTCAAGAGTTCAACAAGGTCCTGAGTATCAAAAACCGGGATACTCATGGTGCGGCTCTTTTCCAGCGTGTAACTTGTCCTGGAGAGTTCCAAAGCGGCTTTTCGTAAAAGGATCTCAAAGAAAAGAACCGGTGAAATTTTCAAAAAAATTTCGTCATCGGTCATCAATTTGCGGAATACGTTTTCATCTCCGATAAAGGAGTCGCGAAAATCTTCATCGCGCCGGATAATCTTTTTCAAATTAGATTTATCCCTGACATCCGGAGCCGCGGCTTCAACCAGAAAGTCCAGATCCCGATCGGACAATCTAAAACTGCTGAACTTTTTAATGGACATTTTTTGGTACGCCTATTAGCGGATGGCTTTGTTTTGATACGGTTCTATGTTTAAGGATAATACTCAAAGGTGCAGCGGCAAGGGTTAAGGGAAACAAATTTACTTTATAAAATTAGAACCTGTATTATGTTTAATGCGGCTACTTTATGTTATTTTAGGGATGCCAAAAGTTTGTGAAAATCTCGGCTTCGGAGCTATACAGATTTTAGATTTTGGATTTAAAAGCAATTGCGGCCATTGAGCCTTAAATGCAAGCCTGACTCAATCCGCAATCCAAATTCCAAAATCTAAAATTAATTGAAGTTGAAAGCGCCCACCGTGGATCACATTCTTTTGGGTTAAAGATCCGAAGATATATCGCGAAGAAAAAAGTCCCTGGTGGCGACTATGAAAAAACCGGTAGTTTTAGTTTTAATAATGACACTTTGGGCATGCGTTGCGAACTTTCCCGCTGATATTGCTCAAACCGAACCTGATACGGCTGAAAAGGCAACTGCTGAAAATACGTCAGATCCGCCTGATCCGACAAAACCGATTAAATCTCCTCACGGCCATATCTTAACGAAAGATTACGAGCCGGGTAGATTCGGTGGTTTTATCGGCGACTGCTCCGATGACAAGAACTGGCCGTACTACTGGCAGTGCATGAGTGAAAATTCAGGTAACGGCTTCAGGTAAGGGTGATGCGTTCCAACCGGAAATTCAAATTCCCGCCATCACAACAGGCCTCACAGATAGACAATCGGTTTAAGGTTTTTGCGCCTGCGCAGGGCTTCCAGCAATCCAACAGTTCCCGTCATCATATTATCACCCCAGGGTGATCCGAATTGAATCGGCAGATGCGATCCTGCAACGAGCTTGCGTTTGGGACCCGTGGCGATAATGGTTTCGATGGCACTAAATCCTACGGCTCGCCGCAGGAAAGCGCCATGGCCGCCTTCGGCTAAAATCTGCTCGTGACTTAATTTACCCTCAGCCAGATCATGCAACAGGGTTTCCAGCTTCGCTAAGGTAATATCCTGGGTATGATATTCAAAAAAACCCGCAATTTCCTCGCCGGCCATTGCAGCACCGACCGTATGGGAGGTGGCGATATCCAGGAGCAAAACCGCTTTCTTTCCGCGTGCCAGACCATCCTTCGAGGCTCCGAGAATGGCCGCCATGCCACTGTCCATGACGTAAATTTCTGCAGCAGGTAATTTCAAAGCGCTCCGGGCAATCGATTTCAAGCGATTCATCGTTTTGGGAACATCTTCAGCACTATAGAGTAAGGTATGCGGATACGGATTGTCCGCCAGGCAGGTCTGGAATAAGTTATGGCGAAAATCCAGATGTGATACGCCGGGCGGCGGCACCCCATGATCCTGGGCACAGACGGCAACGGCATCAAACTCAAATGGAACGCCAAAGCTTTTTACGATCTGCTCCAACCGCGCCGGTTCAAGATCGCCCAGGGTGACAACCGTAGAGTTTTGACGCCGGCGCAAATCTTCCGCCCGCTCATCATCAATCACTTTTATGCCCCATGATCTTACTTTAACCAGGTCGTGATTAAGGGATGCCGCTGCTGAAACCGACATGACCACTTCGGCCGCCTTCGCTCGCGCAACCAGCGCTTGCGTAATCGGGCCGCCTCCCATTTCATTTCCCACAACCAAAATATTCCCGGCCACGCTGCTTGCCCTTTCGGCCAGATACCTGACCGGCGATTTCACCACTGCCTTGTAATGCAGATCGGTATCGGTGTCATAATGCAAAATATCCATTGTTCCGGCACCGACATCGATCATTAAAAATTTACTCATTCATCATCCTCTCATTCGATTGCGGATTGAGATATCAAACAAGTCGCGAATTCAAAATCCGAAATCCGCAATCTGCATTCCGCAATTTTGAGTGCTCCGGGCCGAAACCTCCACAAACTTTTAGCATCCTTAAAATTAATCTTTTTGTTTTTCAGGTTCCGATTTTTTTACCCGGCTCATTAAAAGCAGGCCCACAAACGCCATGATCGCCGAGATGATAAAGGCATGGTCGTAAACGCCTTTCGTATCCCGCAGGATTCCCGATATCCAATGCGTTGACATGGCGCCCAAACCATACAAAGGTGTCCATGCGCCGACAACCGTGGCAATTGCCTCACGCGGAAAATAATCTCCAGCACAAAGCCCGTAGATCGGAAACGTTGTCCCATAGGCAACACCCACACATCCTACGAAAAAATACAGTAAAAAGACCTGCTTTCCAACGATGAGTATGGCAATCATTGCAACGGCAATAAGCGCATTTGAAATCAGGATGGTTTTTTTGCGGCCCAGGTAATCGGAAAGCGGCAGCACGGTTAAAACGCCAAGAACCTGGCCGATGCCGTGGACAGTGGCCAATCGGCTTGACAGAGCCTTGTTCAATCCGAGCTGATATTCAGCATAGTCCACCATAAACGTGGTGATACAAAAGAGGCTATAGGCTACCGCAAAATAAGACAGACCGATTAACCAGAACCGGCTGCTCTTAAACAAAGCACCCAGGGGTATGTGGGGTTTGGATGTGCTCGCATCTGTGTTCGGAACCGATGGCGCCGCTTTTTGACCCCAGGGCTGCAATCCGATGGACGCCGGATCGCTCCTTAATAAAAGCGCGTTCAACGGCACTAAAACAAGTGCCATGCCCCCTAAAAAATACCATGCATGACGCCAGCTGAAATGATCAACAACCCAGGGAAATACAACCCCCATCGTCGCCAGCCCCAATCCGAAACCGGTTGAAACCACACCCAAGGTGATGCCGCGCCGGTTAACCGCAACCCAACGCTGCACCAGCGCAACCACCGGCGCCCACATCCCGGTCGATCCCAAACCGGCTATCGCAAAGAAAAAACAGGCCGTCCACAGAGAAGTCACGGTGCCCATAAAAAAGATGCCCAGGCTCACTATCAGCAGGCAGGTTGCAATCACGCGGCGGGCACCAAGCCGATCGGTCAGATAGCCGGTGAAGGGTGCAATGGTGACGTATACGATAAGGTAAAAATTATATATTGACCCGACGGTTGCTCTGCCAAAACCAAGGGTGCGGATCATTTCCGGAAGAATAACACCATAGCCCAGGCGCGCCGAGTAATTTACAAACAAATTGATCCAGCATATCCCAAAGATAATCCAGGCCCAGTGTAATCTTTGATTTTCCCGCACCGGTTTTCTCCTTCAACAGCCCGATTGATTATTTCACTGCAATGGTCTCACCGCGTTTGGGCACCACGACCGCAAAGCCCTCTTTTTGCAGATATCCGGCAAAGGACAGGATCTGATCTTCTTCACCATGAACCAATGCGATCTTTTTTATTTTTAAATTCGAGTTTTTGAGAAAACGCAACATTTCATTTTTGTCGGCATGCGCGCTGAAACCGTCCAGTTTAAAGACCCGGGCTTTTAGCGGATACTCTTTGTTAAAAAATTTCAGCCGCGGCGCCGGACCTTTCCTGCCGGATTTTTCATATTTAAGACCCTGGTCGAGGATGCGCCGACCCAGGGTGTGCTGGGCCTGGTAACCGACAATTAAAATCGTATTTTTTTCATTATGGATTTTATAGCGCAGGTGATGCAGTATGCGCCCGGCTTCACACATCCCGGATGCAGAGAGAACGATGTGGGGGTTTTGTTCGTGGTTAAGCGCAATGGACTCTTCCACTGATTCAACAAAGTGGAGCTTGTCCATTGAAAACGGATTTTTACCCCGCTCCAGAAAGGCGTCGTGAGTTGCCTCGTCGTAAACCTCGGGATGTTCACCAAAAACCTTGGTGATTTGGGTTGCCAGCGGGCTGTCAACATAAATCGGAATCCGCGGCACCTCATTTTCATCGTAAAGCTCGTGCAGTGTGTACAGTAGTTCCTGGGTACGGCCATAGGCGAAGGCCGGAATGATCACCGACCCACCACGTTCATGAGTTTCGATGAGGATCTTTTTTAACTGGGGTTTTAGATCCTGGACCGGCTCATGAGTTCGATTCCCATAGGTGCTTTCCATAATCAACAAATCAATCAGCTGATCCGCTTCATTAAAATCCAACGTCGGATCCTTGATGATGGGTTTGTTAAAGCGTCCGATATCCCCCGTATAGCATAATCGAAAATCTCGCCCTTTTTCTTGAACACGAATCACTACGAAGGCCGACCCGAGGATATGGCCGGCATCATAAAAAGTGCAGGTCATATTTTTGCCGATGGATACGGGCTGCCGGTAAGGGTAGCCGTCAAACACCTCGAGCGCTTCGTCTGCTTCCGCAATGGTATAAAGCGGTTCGATTTTTTCGAGACGATGGGATTCGATCATCGCGTTAATGGTGTCCAGATTCAGATCGTGACGGTTTTTCTTAAGTATTTTTTTTATTTCTTTGCGTTTTCGATTGCTGATTTTTTCCCCGCTTTTAGATGGTTGCATCTTTGTCAGGGCGTTGCGCACGGTTTTATAGTTTAAATAGTTGGCATCGGATTCCTGAATGTGAGCTGAATCGCGCAAAAGATACTCACTGGCCGCCGCGGTGGCACGGGTGCAGATGATCCGCCCGGCAAAAGCGTTTTTCGTCAGCAAAGGAATTCGACCGGAGTGATCAATGTGGGCATGGGAAAGTACGATATTGGTGAGCATTCGCGGATCAAAGGGGATGACTCTATTTTTTTCGGCGGTTTCTTTTCGCCGGCCCTGGAATAATCCGCAATCCAGAAGGACCCGGTCTTCATCTGTTGTCAAAAGGTGCATCGAGCCTGTTACTTCCCGCACAGCGCCATAAAAGGTTACGTACATTTTCCACTCCTCTCCGATCTCCGGGTTCAGGGTTCAAAGATTCTGGGTTGCGGGCAATCGGCTTCTGGTTTCTGGCCGCTGGTGCCAGGCTTTTTTTCTGGCAGCCGCGGAGGACTGACCTAGTTTCACTTGCAGTTCGATTCCGGTGGCTGGTTTCTGGTTTCAGAATCCTGCCCTCAACATTCCGAAATCCGCAATCACTTAGATCTGTCTTCTGTCATCTGTTTTCTCACTTCCGACCCCTGTCCTCTGACCTCTGACCTCTGTTTTCAGTAATCACCTGATGCCCTTGAGCGCTTATAGCATTTATTGTTTTTGTCAGATCTCTTTCCTTTACCATCAAATAGTCCGTATCGAAAGTCGATATGAGAAACACAGGAACAGCGCTTTCAGCCAATGGCTGAGTCAGAGAAAATACAATGCCGGTTTCCGAAAAGTCTAACGGCCCTTCAACCTTAAGACATCGCCAGCCGGTTTCACTTTTTGTGCCGGGGACAACCAACTTTTCGTCACAAACGACTGTGAGCTCCTCTTCGGTGCGGGTAATCGAATAAAAATCGGATTGTTCAATCCAATCTGGCAGCGGTGCATCGGCATTAAGCCGGCAAACCGCCAGCCGTTTCGGAAGAATTTTCAGCGTATGTTTTCTAAAATCCATTGTCGGCTACTTGTATTTCCGGGGGCCTTTTTGAATTTTTTTACCACGAAAACACGAAATTATAAAAGCACGAAATTTTTCTTTCTGTTTCCCTTTTCGTTATTTCGTGCTTTCGTGGGTAATTTTATTGGTTGGATCCGAATTGCGAATCTATTTTCTTGCCGGCAAAATAGGCATGCACCATCGCAGCCAGCCAGCAGACGGCCATGCTGATTAGGCTGATGGTTTCCACTCCCCATCCGCCGGCCGACTGTCGGCTGAGCAGCTCTTTTAAGGTATTAAGATCCAGCTCATTATTGGCAAGCAAAGGTGAAATTTGATCGATGACGCCTACGGCGCGTTGGATAATGCGGAAAATAAAAACACAAAATCCGGAGGTCGTTAAAACAACAAACAAGACGCCGGAGGTAATCTTCCCTAAGCTTAATTGCCCGAGTCCGGGGTAAACCAGGCCTGATAAAAGCACACCTTTGGCTGATTCTTTCATTTCCTTTCCAGTTTTGACTTTCAGTCAGGATTAAAGTAAGTCACCTTTTTAAAATTTGAAACGCTCAATTTAGACTCTAAGTTGAGCGATTGTCGAGATTGCCGCAGCTACAAGGAAGATGTCGTTCCGCTATAGTTAACTATGCGGGACGGCATCTGACGCCGTAGATGCGGTGAGATCGGCAATCCCCCGTGGGGTTTCAAATTTTAAAAAATATAAATCGACAGAATTCATTGAAAATAAGACAAAATTAACCTTTTTTTAAAATTTGAAACGCTCAACTTAGAGCAGAATATGTTGTAATAAATAACAAAAAATATACAATGGATGTAAACAAATATCAAAGGCTAAAGCTTATCAAATGACAACAGGTATAAAAAATCTGCTCCTGGCAGGGTTAAGCGGCCTGCTGTTGACCGGATCATTTCCCAAAATCGGACTGGACTGGCTGGTCTGGGTTGCTCTGGTACCCCTGTTTGCTGCAATTGCGAATCTTTCCGTTAAAGAAAGTTTTCGGATCGGCTTTATTACCGGCCTGATCCATTACCTGAGCCTGTTATACTGGGTGGTGCCCGTCATGCGAACCTACGGATATCTCCCATTATACCTGAGTATCGTCATTTTGTTCCTCTTCGCTGGGGTTCTGGCACTTTTTCCGGCTGTTTTTTCCATGGCCGTTGCTGCCATCGGCCGAACCCCGACGCGCTGTCTGTTCGCGATGCCGCTGTTCTGGGTTGCGGTGGAATATCTTCGAACCTATATCTTCACCGGCTTCCCATGGGCGTTGCTGGGGCACTCCCAGTACCTGCGGTTGCAGCTCATTCAGATAGCCGACCTGATTGGCGTATACGGGATATCCTTTCTGATTGTCCTGGGTAACACGGCCCTTTTCTTAACCCTAAGACGTATCGCCGGGCAAACTTGGCAAAAGAAGCCGGTTTCAAAACGCCTGCCGGCTGTAGCAGCAATTTTTTTCGTCCTGGGCTTCCTTTTTACATGGCTCTATGGGACCTGGCGCATAAAAACAACCGATCAACTGATGGCGGCGTCGCCAAGCGCCCGTATCGCCGTTATCCAGGGAAATGTCGATCAGGGGGTAAAATGGAATCCTGCATTTCAAGCCGCTACCATAAAAACGCACAAGCGCTTATCTCTTTCGGCAAAATCAGAAAATGCCGATTTGATTGTTTGGCCTGAATCCGCCACTCCCTTTTATTTATTTTACAACAAGGCGCCGACGCAAAAGGTACTGGACGGTATTGAAAAAACAGATACCGACTATCTTATCGGAAGCCCTTCGGTTGCCGGCAAAAAAGGCAACCTGGCATATTATAACAGTGCGTATTTGATCAGTCCCGGAACCAAAACCATCAGTAAATACGACAAAGCCCACCTTGTTCCTTACGGCGAATATGTTCCTTTTAAAAAATGGCTTCCGTTTTTAGGAAAAATTGTGGCCCAGGTGGGCGATTTTCGTCCCGGGAAAGCCGGTAAGACCGTAGCGTGGAAGCAAGGTGCCTTAGGCGTTCAAATTTGTTACGAAATTATCTTTCCGGGACTCTCCCGGGCGATGGTAAAAAACGATGCCGTCTTGCTGATCAATATCACCAACGACGCATGGTTTGGCAAAACCAGCGGTCCGTATCAACATTTTTCCATGACCGTGTTCCGGGCGGTGGAAAACAGACGGGCACTGGCCCGGGCTGCCAATACAGGTATCAGCGGCTTCATCGATCCCACAGGCCGGATTTTGACCTCAACTCCGTTGCTCAAGGAGGCTGCGATCACCCGGACGTTGCCGCTGATCCGCACAAAAACCGTTTATACACGTTTCGGGGATTTATTTGCCCTGGCTTGCCTGGCAGGTACAATTTTTGGTATACTACTTGAGTTCGGCAAATATACGCTTAGATTAAGAAAAAGTTAATCCGCCTAAGGCGGACTCAGCCGAATAAAGGAGGTAAAAAAATGTCGGTAGAACTTAAACAAAACCTGAAAAATCTTCAACTGAAATTTGAAAACCTCAGAGGTTATCTTTGACATAGAGGACAAGGAAAAACGCCTGCAAGAGATTGAGCAGCAAATCGCCAAAGAAGGCTTTTGGGATAATCCGGAAGAAAACAAATCTATATTAAAAACCCGCACATCGCTTTCAAATAAAATTGAAAAATTTAACAAACTGGCCAACGATTTAGAAGAAAATCAAATTCTGCTGGAGCTTGCGGTTGAAGAATCCGATGAAGAAGCCCTTGCCGAAGTATCCCAGCAAAGTAGCGACCTGGATCAGCGAATTAGCGACCTATCCCTGGAACTTATGCTCGAAGGGGAAGACGACGGTAAAAATGCGATTGTATCCATTAATGCCGGCGCCGGCGGGACCGAAGCTCAGGATTGGGCTGAAATGCTTTTTAGAATGTATACGCGCTGGGTTGAGCGCCGGGGTTACAAGATCGAGTTGATTGACTTTCAGCCCGGAGATGAGGCCGGCATTAAAAGTGTAACGTTCACGGCAAGCGGCGAAAATGCCTTCGGTTATCTAAAATCGGAAATCGGCGTTCACCGTCTGGTAAGAATATCTCCGTTTAATGCCGGCGGCAAGCGCCATACCTCCTTTGCTTCCGTGTTCGTCTATCCCGAACTGGATCAAGCGATCGTCGTCGATATCGAGGATAAAGACCTGCGAATCGACGTATACCGGGCCAGCGGTGCCGGGGGTCAGCATGTAAACAAAACCAGCAGTGCCGTGCGCATCACGCATCTTCCCACCGGAATCGTGGTGCAGTGTCAACAGGAAAAATCACAGCACCGCAACAAGGATATGGCTTTAAAAGTATTGAAAGCCCGTCTTTATCAGCATGAAAAACAAAAACAGGATGAAAAACTTCAGGAGGTTCATGACAGCAAGGATGAAATCGCCTGGGGCAATCAGATCCGCTCGTATGTGCTTCATCCCTACCAGATGGTGAAAGATCATCGCATCAATCTGGATATCGGCAATGTAACGGATGTGCTGGACGGTGGCATCGATCCTTTTATCGAGGGCGTGCTGCTTGCCAAAAAACATAAATAAAATAGCACGTCCGTGGTTAGTTGTCCGTTGTTCGAATAATAGGAAGAACGTCTTGTTGTGGATACCGGAGAGGCTGCCGTTTTCTTGATGTGAATATGAAACTATAATTTTAATTTCTTAACTACTGACAACAATCTACGGACAACTGACATTTTTTATGAATCCGATCGATATTTTAGCGCAATACTACGACTTGCAATCAGAAACATTTAATATTCTGGTTGAACATGGAAAGCAGGTGGCCCGAAAAGCCCTGGCTGCCGCCCGGCGGGTTCCCGAACTGAAACCGGATCTTGAATTTATCAACACCGCAGCCATGCTGCATGATGTCGGTATATTTCTCACCAACAGCCCGGAGTTCGGCTGCTACGGAAAGCACCCCTATATCTGCCACGGCATTCTGGGGGGTGAGCTGTTAAAAAAGGCGGGTCATCCCAAGCTGGCGCTGGTTTGTGAACGGCATGTCGGAGTGGGCATCAGTATCGCAGACATCCAGCGCCGTCACCTGCCGTTGCCGAGCCGCGATATGATCCCGGTATCCATCGAAGAGCAGCTCATCTGCTATGCGGACAAATTTTTTTCAAAAAACGGCAACGCCCGGCCCGCCGAAAAATCCATAACGGAAATCATCGGCAATTTAAACCGTTACGGACCCGACAAAGTACAGCGCTTTGAATCCTGGGTGAAAATGTTCGAATAGAGGTGTTCGGTAAAAGTATAGGGCTGAGTGCTAAGGACTGAGTATTGTCACCCGCCGGTTCCCAGAAGCCGAAAGTAGGACGGTCCTCTATGGCCGCCGCTTCAAACATACACGTAGAGCACCTTGAGTGGCTGCCAGTTTCAAAAGCCAATAAGCAGCGGCTGCAAAAGCCGGCAGCCAGCGGGCCTGATCCCCCTTACCTGTTCCTATCTGTGCATCTTCTTCACGAACACCCTTACATATTATTTTAAAAGTACATATAACGTTTATAAGTTATTTTAAAGCAACATTTTTATAGAATTTTATTGACTAAACCGCACAATCAATATATGTTACTTTAAAATAATATATAAAGCTTATAAGTAACTTTAAAGTAACATGACCCGAATTAGTAAAATATCAGAAGCATCGCCGGCCGCTGTCGAGGAGGCGCTGATCCGGTTGGGCCGCAACATCCGTATCGCCCGTTTGCGGCGAAGGCTGACACGCGAAGATCTCGCCGGGCGTATTGGTATTTCGCGCCAGGTACTGGCGCAAATCGAAAAAGGCAAGCCGACCACTGCCATCGCTGCCTATCTGGGAGCCTTGTGGGCGCTTGGCCTTTTAAATCAGCTGAAAGATGTGGGCGACCCGGACCACGATGAAGAAGGCAAGATTCTGGAGCGAGCCAGAAGCCCGAAGGCAGCTCCGAAGAGAAGGAAAATTGACGATGACTTCTGAGCATGAGTGCTATGTGTACATCGTGCCGCCGGGGGCCACGGAATTTGTCACGGCGGGCCGCTTCCGGGTGTTACCGACGCCTGATGGCCAAGCCGTCGGTGAATTCGTGTACGGGCGCCGCTATCTTGAACGTGATGATGCGGTTGAGCTTGACCCTGTGGAGTTGCGGCTTCGGAGGGGTCTATACGAAACAGCTCGGATGCAGGGCTTCTTTGGCGCAATTCGAGATTCCATGCCTGACTCCTGGGGAAGACGCGTGATTGAAAAAAACACACGCTATACCCAGCTTGAAGAGTTTGATTACCTCATGCAGGGGCCGGACGACCGGGCGGGTGCCTTGGGGTTCGGGTTGAATGTGGAGCCACCGGCACCAAAACGCTCGTTCAACCGCACCCTTGATCTGGAGCGCCTGCAGGTCGCAGCCGACGCCATCATAAATGATGCGCCCGAAATCGCCGGCTCTGATGCCGAGCAGGTTGAAGCGCTTTTGCTGCCCGGCACGTCGATGGGGGGTGCCCGCCCCAAAGCCGTGGTGGAACACGAGAAGGATCTCTGGCTCGCCAAGTTCAGCCGTCAAGACGATCGCTGGAATCACCCGCGCGTTGAGCATGGTTTGCTGAAGCTGGCAGAAGCCTGTAACCTAACCGTCGCTGACAGCAAAATCACCGCTGTCGGCGGGCGGAATGTTCTGCTTGTGCGCCGGTTTGACCGCGACCGGACTGAGAGCGGCTACCGGCGACACCGCATGGTGAGCGCGCTCACGCTGCTGCAAATTGACGATAGTCCAACGGCGCGCACGGCCTGGTCCTATATCATGCTCGCCGATGAAATTCGCCGGGCAAGCGCCGAACCGGCTGCAGATCTTCGCGAGCTGTTTGAAAGGATGTGCTTTAACGCGGCTGTCTCCAATCTGGACGACCACCCGCGCAATCATGCCCTATTTGCAAAGGAAAGGGACTGGCGGCTGAGTCCGGCGTATGATCTGACACCCGAACCGGTGGTTGCGGTTGATCGGCGCGATCTGGCAATGACGTGCGGAAAGTTCGGCCGATTTGCCAACCGCGAAAACCTCTTAAGCGAACATGGCCGCTTTCTTCTTTCCAAAACGGAAGCGGCGGCCCTGCTGGATGGCATTGTTGAGACGATCCGCACACAATGGCGGCCTGCAATGCGACGCGCAGGGGTCAGTGAAACAGACTGCGAAGCAATTGCCGGCGCCTTCCTTTATGACGGATTCTTTTACGAGGAAGTTGCCTGAATCGTCCTCCAGGCGTCATGGCCTGTCCGGCATAGCTCGCCGGAGCGATGCCGGATCGTTTTCCGGCTTGAACTGGCAAGCGCTCGCTTCCGCACGTCCCTTTCTTACACTCTTTTGTCAAAGTTGAAGTTGAACACCGACCTCGATGACTTTATCCGGAGGGATATCAAAAAAGGAAGCAGGGTCCATCGCATTTCGAGACATAAACCCAAAGAGGCTTTTGCGCAAGCGGCTCATCTTGGCACTTTTCCCGATAGATAGTTTCTCCCGGCCCAGGAAAAAGCTGGCGCTTTCCATTTTGAATTCCAGGCCCTTTTCGTGTGCCAAGACAAGGATGTTGCCAATCTTGGGTTCCTCCATAAATCCATAATGCGCGATAATTCGATAAAAGCCGCTACCCAATTTTTCGACTGCTGCTTTTTCCAAATTGGGAACTCGTGGAATCTCTTCACTTTTAATATGGAGAAAGGCAATTTCGGAATGAAGAATTTTGTTGTGGTTTAAATTGTGTATCAGGGCTGCCGGGACAATATCTGGATTTGCTGAAAGAAATATGGCCTGACCGCTTATCTTTTGCGGCGGGTTGCTCTCTAAACTTTTCTCAAATTCCTTAAATGCCGGTGTGAGATTTTTTATCTGGTTTGCGAGGATTTCACGACCTTGTTTCCAGGTTAGCATCAGCGTAAAGACCATCGCACCGATAACCAATGGAAACCAGGCGCCGTGAAAAATCTTGCTGATGTTAGCACCAAAAAAGGAGAAATCCACCAGGAAAAACAAACCGCACAGTGTCCCCGCCGCCAATCCACTCCATCCCCATCTTTTCTTTGCAACCACGTAAAAGAGTATCGTGGTGATCAGCATGGTTGATGTAACCGCTACTCCGTATGCAGCAGCAAGCTTGCTGGAGGATTGGAAGCCAATGACCAGACCGATACAACATATCATTAATACCCAGTTTACCGGCGCGATATAAATTTGGCCGACCTGGGCGGCAGAAGTATGCGTAATTCTCATGCGCGGAAGATAGCCCAATTGAATTGCCTGGCGGGTTAGGGAAAAAGAACCGGTAATAACAGCTTGAGAAGCAATGATGGTGGCCATGGTGGACAAAAGCACCATCGGTACCATCGCCCATGAGGGTATGAGGGCATAGAAAGGATGGTGGGCCTCTTCGGGTCTGCCTAATAGGAGGGCTCCCTGGCCGAAATAGTTCAAAATAAGTGCCGGAAGTACCAAAATGATCCATGTCAAGCGGATCGGCTGTTTCCCGAAGTGACCCATATCAGCATAAAGTGCTTCTGCTCCGGTAACCACAAGAAAGACAGCACCCAGAACCACAAAGCCGTGTCCTTTGTTCAGCAGAAAAAACTTTACAGCATACCATGGGGAAACGGCGACAAGAACCTGCGGAGATCGCACGATTTGGATAGAGCCAAAAACAGCGAGCACACAGAACCAGACAAGAATCACCGGTCCAAAGAGGCTTCCCACACGAGCACTTCCCCGGCGCTGCAAGATAAAGAGACCACCAAGGATGATAATCGTCAAGGGCACGATATAGGGCTTGAAAAGCGGTGCAATGATTCGGACGCCCTCTATAGCACTGAGAACGGAGATGGCAGGTGTGATCATGCCGTCTCCATAGAGCAGGCACGCTGCAAAAAGACCGATCACCACCAGCGCCCGTCGGGCACTCTTCATCGTCACATCGCTAGCCTTCAGGAGTGCCGTGAGTGCGATGACGCCGCCCTCACCATGGTTGTCCGCTCTGAAAATAAAAGTAAGATATTTGAAGCTGACGATCGTCAGCAGAGACCAGAGCATAAGCGAGAGCACCCCGAGCACGTTTGCTTGCGTTACGGCGATGCCGTATTCTCCATGAAAGCACTCGCGAATAGCGTACAGCGGACTTGTACCGATGTCCCCGAAAACAACGCCAAGGGCCGCTAAAGAAAGCCGGGCAAGTTGGCGACTGCTTAAATTTTTAGACACGTCAGATGCATCATTTTTTTTAACATCCGTTCGGCTATTTGGGAGAGAAGGGTTCATGATAATTTCCGCAATAATATGAAATAACCTATTGCAAATTTGAATACTTAAATTTATGCTGAAACACAGGTCAAATCAGTTAAAGCTGAATTACTTTAAGCGGTTATTTTGGCAGAATCCAAAATGATTGTAAAATTTTTTCTACCGCTAAAATAAACTACCCTAAATTTTTCAGGGAAAGCTCACGACGGACTGTTGTGCGGGAGAAAAGTTTGGACAACGAAAAAACAGCTGATTCGGAAACAATTATCATTAATGAGGTGCAGCTCCTTCTGGCGGAAAAAAGAACCTCTCTGGCGGCTATGCGCACAGGTATCGCCGTATATGCGTTGCCGATCACCGTCATAAGTCTTCTGATAGCCACCTCAAAATTTTACGATATTGTTCACGTCATGCACCTGCTTGTGCCGCTGCTGATTCTATGTGCGGCGCTTGTGTTATTGGGATCATATTTGATTATCCGTTCGATCATGCGCCTGCGTCACTATGATAAGCATATCGCTGAGATCAAGCGCAAACACAGCACGATATCCGAATTCATTGACTGAGTCGCAGCGATGATTTAAAGCAATGAAACTTTTTTTCTTAATTGGGACTAATTGTAATTGGCGACAGAAATGCGTAATTGGGTGGAAAGTTTGGGTTGGCTGAATTGACTTGTTGACCGGCCCGTTTTATAATTTTTGATATGGCCGAGGTCGAAACACCCAGTTGCCTGGCAACTTGAGCTAAGGCACCTCAAGAGTCTTTACCAATCCAATGGATATCGGAGCGCGAACCCCGCTCACCTCAATGCGCCGGTTGCCTCCCTTTAATTCTTCAATGGCTGTGTTTTCATCTTGACATATTCGGCTTATAAATGGGCTATTTTTTCTCTTATACAGTATTTTTAGGCCTCACCGTTTGAACACATCCGACGAATTTACTATTTTTTATAATGGGTGAAAGGGTTACGAAGATCGGTTCCCCATAAGGTTTAGCCTCGTAATGAAAAGGATCCTTTCTCCCCTCCTCAAATCTTTTTAGCATTAAATCTAATTTTTGGTTGCTACCTGTCTTTTTATGATGAGAATGGATGTCTATCCCAAGATACTCGGGTTTCCGATCTAAGATCTTGGTCGAATGCCGGTTATAGTACAGAAGTGTTCCTTTCGTATCGATAATTGTTACGGCAACCCCCATGCAGTCCATCGCAAGATTGATAAGTTCCCCTAATTGGTTTTCCCGCTCGGTGTGATGCATTTGGCAACCCCTTTATCAACAGCCTTTCAGTTTTTAAATTTTAGTTTCGGTTTCAGAGATGAACAATTTTGCGGACGATCGTAAATATATAACGTCCGTCATATTCGCATATTCAATAAATGAACACAATTACCCATCAACACCCAAGAATAACAGCTGGTTTCAGTGTCTTATAAAATCGTTCCCAAGTGTTTTCGAGAATCTTTACGTCCATCACATCGCGAAAGATTTCCTTTTTCTCAACGCAGTTAGATTGTGATGCAACATGCCCAGTGCGCCCATACGAGCTTTACATGGCACGGGGGGTTCTTAACACATATAGTCTCAAATATAAATATATGACAGATGTCCCCTATTTTTCTGTATAATTGTTGTGCGATATCTGTGTTTTTGGGTAATCTGACATATTTTCAATATAATTGAAATTCCCTTATAATATCTATTATGCGAGGATTATTTCTCCTCCTTTAAAGGTTATGGCTATTATTGTAAGACAGGATTTAGATAAAATAGAGAACTTGTACGATACGTTAGCAAAGGAATATACCGAAACATTCTCTGGTGAACACGAAAAGAAACCGAAAGACCAAGAAATACTCTACAGATTCTCGATAGAAATCGGGGACAGAAGGCCAGTCTGGGATTTCGGCTGCGGCCCCGGTCAGACTACAAAATACCTGAAGAATCTTGGTATTGAAATCTCAGGGCTGGATATGTCCGAAAAAATGCTTTAACAGGCAAGAACAATTCACCCCGAGATACACTTTCGAAAGGGAAATATTCTTGAACTCGAATTTGAAAACGACTCAATAGCTGGCGTTGTTGCTTTTTACGCTATAGTCCACTTCACAGAAAAACAAGTAGAGATGGCCTGCCGCAAAGTATTTCGTGTATTACGGCCGGGTGGAATATTCCTTTTCACATATCATATAGGCGAGGAGACAATCCACGTAGAAGAGTTTCTCGGCAAAAAAGTTGATATCGATTTTATGTTCTTCACCACAGATTTTATTTATCGTTGTTTAAAAAAGAGTGGATTTGAAAAGATAGAAATAATCGAGCGAGAACCATATCCCGAAGTGGAGTACGAAAGCCGCAGGGCTTATGTTTTTACGAAAAAGCCAGTCGTACGAAAATGGCTCAAGCAAAGGCCATTTAAAAACTAAAATTAATTACCAGCCAAGAGTTAGATAATCGTGGATCGAATTGGCTGCGATCCGTCCGGCACCCATGGCCAGGATAACGGTTGCCGAACCGGTTACGATGTCGCCGCCGGCCCATACCCCTTTTTTGGAGGTCTTGCCGGTCTTTTCATCCACCTGGATATAGCCCCATTTGTTTAGCGCCAAACCGTCAGTCGATTGTGTCAAAACGGGATTGGGACCCGTACCGACAGCCACGATAACCAGGTCACACTCCAGTTCGAACTCCGAACCTTGCATGGCAACCGGTCTGCGCCGACCGGAGTCATCCGGTTCGCCTAACTCCATCTTGAGGCATTCCATGCCGACAACACGCCCCTTCTCATCTCCGATAAATTGGGTCGGGGCCGCCAGAAAAAAGAATTCAACCCCCTCTTCTTCGGCATGGTGCACCTCCGCGGCTCTGGCCGGTACTTCCGTTCTGGATCGCCGATAAACAATTCTGGAGCTTTCAGCACCTAAACGCAGGGCCGTGCGGGCCGAATCCATGGCCACGTTGCCGGCTCCCAGTGTAATTACATTTTTACCCCGTATAATGGGGGTATCATATTCCGGAAAAAGATACGCTTTCATGAGATTGGATCGGGTCAGATATTCGTTAGCGGAGTAGATACCGATAAGATTTTTACCCGGAATATTCAAAAAGGTCGGCAGTCCGGCACCCACACCGATGAAAACAGCGTCGTAACCGTCCTCAAATAGCTCATCCACCGTAATGGTTCTACCGACCACCTGGTTGCATTCAACCTTAACGCCCAGCCTTTCGAGGAAATGGACTTCCTGGGCGACAATCTCCTTTGGGAGCCTGAATTCAGGAATACCGTAAACCAGAACGCCACCCGACTTGTGAAACGCTTCAAATACCCTTACCGCATGCCCTTTGACGATCAGATCTCCAGCAACGGTCAGACCGGCAGGACCGGAACCAACGACCGCAACTCTTTTTCCGGTGGACTCGGCTGTCGGGGGTAACGCTCCGGTACCATTTGCTCTTTCCCAGTCGGCCGCGAACCTTTCGAGGTTGCCGATGGCGACCGGATCCCCTTTTTTGGCAAGGATACACAGGCCTTCACACTGAATTTCCTGGGGGCAGACCCGACCGCAAACCGCCGGGAGGCTGTTTCTTTGCCAGATATGTCGAATGGATCTGGTAAACTCTCCCTCTTTAATTAACTGAATGAAGCCGGGTATATCAATTTCGACGGGACAGCCCGCCACGCAGCCGGGCTTTTTGCACTGCAGGCATCGTTGTGCCTCCGTCATCGCCATCTCTTCGTTGTAACCGGTCGGCACTTCCAGAAAGTTCCTGGCTCGAATTTGCGGTTCCTGCTCGGGCATCGAAACTCTGGGGGTCTTATCTTTTTTCACTTTTTTAATTACTTTTTCAGCCATCATAGTCCTCCGATGAATAACTCCGGATAGAGGCCAACAACTCTATGTCATTTCTTTAAATGAAAAGTAAATTCAATTTATTAAGTAAATTTGGCCGTCTCTAAGAAGACGTAATTGATCCAGGCCCAAGCAGCCGAAAATTTAGCGGCTATCACGAATGATACAATAATCTTTATAGCACGCCTGTTCGTCTTCACAATAGGCCTGAAGCCTTTGCATCAGCTCATCATAATCGACCTGGTGTCCGTCAAATTCAGGGCCGTCCACGCAGGCAAACTTGGTCTGTCCGTCGACGGTGACGCGGCAACCGCCGCACATACCGGTGCCATCGACCATGATGGGGTTCAGGCTGACAAGGGTCGGCACATTATACTCTTTGGTAAGTAGAGAGAGGTATTTCATCATGGGTACAGGACCGATAGCAACGACCTGGTTTATTTTTTCTTTTTCCAATATCTCTTTTAATACATCGGTAACAAAACCATGGTGGCCGTAAGAACCGTCGTCTGTGCATACGCGGAGTTCATGAGAGGCCGCCTTCATTCTATCTTCCAGGATGAGTAAGTCCTTGGTTCGAGCGCCGATGATGCAGATCACATGATTTCCCGCCTCTTTCATCGCCCGCGTAATCGGGTGCAGGACGGCAATCCCGGTACCGCCACCCACGCAAACGACTTTGCCGATGTTTTCGATATGGGTCGCCTTGCCTAAAGGGCCGATAATATCTTGATAGCCTTCATCCACCTGAAGGGTTTTAAAGAGCGCCGTCGACTTTCCCACGACCTGATAGATGACGGTTATGGTGCCTTTCTCAGGATCCGTTTCGGCCATGGTGAGCGGTATGCGCTCACCCGTTTCATTGGCCTTGAGAATTACAAACTGGCCGGGCTTGGCCTTGCGCGCAATCCGCGGTGCTTCAATTTCATTAAGCACCACGGTTCCGTCGGACATTTCCTCTCTTTTCACAATTTTAAACATGGAAAACCTCCCACCCGCTGTTTCGCCGATGTAACCATTCATCGACGGTGGTTTGCTTTTTACCGGGCTCTTCGCCCCGGTCGCAAACACAACGGTTGAAGCACTGATGTAATTTTGCTTTTTTCAACCTCTGGCGGAGACCGTAGACGCCTCGCTACGCCGGTGGTTAGCGATACCGCCAGTTTCAGACCAAAGGAGTAATAGTGTCAGAAACAGGGTTTGAAATCAAGGTAAAATCTTGATTATTCACTATATCATTGATATAGCGCTACGCTATGAAATTATTCGACAGCCACTGCCACCTTGATGATAAGGCTTATGCGAAGGATATCAAGCAGGTGATCGACCGCGCCCGTCGCAACGGTGTTGCGCAAATGATGACCGTCGGGGTCAACCGAAAAACAGCGGCCAGGGCGGTATCACTGGCAGAATCCAATCCGGGCATATATGCCTCGGTCGGGTTTCATCCCCATGATGCCGGGCAATGCAACTCAGAGGCTCTTGATTTTTTGATACGACTGGCTAAAAGCGCTAAAGTAAAGGCATGGGGAGAGATCGGCCTGGATTATAACCGCATGTACGCCCCCCGAAAGGATCAGGAAAGATGGTTTATTCGGCAGCTGGAAATTGCTGATGCGCTCGATCTGCCCATCATTTTCCACGAGCGCGACAGCAACGGTCGTTTTCTTGAAATCCTGAAAATCCATTTAAAAAATGAACAAAGCGGCGTCATCCATTGCTTCAGCGGTACATCAGAGGAAATGCAGCAGTATATTCATCTGGGATTTTACATCGGAATCACCGGTATCCTGACCCTGAAAGAGCGCGGTGCCAATTTGCGCAAAATGCTCTCTCAGATACCCGCCGAACGACTCCTGGTAGAAACCGACGCCCCCTATCTGACACCGGCCCCTGAAAAGAACCACACCCGGCGCAACGAACCCGCCTTTGTCAAATCTGTCCTGCTCAAACTGGCCGAAGTCCGCAACGAAGCGCCCGATCTCCTGGCCCAGATCATCTGGGACAATACGTGCCGATTGTATAGGATTAATTAACCGCAGACCTGCGCAGACAGCGCAGACAAAGTTTTTGCCTTGGACGACCTGTCCAAGGCAAATCTCCATGCCCTGCGGCCAAAAAATATAAATTAAAGATTTATCTTATAAAGCAATACTCAAACCTTAACGGGTTTAATCCAAAGGTGTTTTTTATCGCGAAGCGATGTAGAGTTTTTGTCCGGGCGGGTCGCCCGGACAAAAGGTCTGCGTATGTCTGCGTGGGTCTGCGGTTAAATTAAAATTGAAGCACAATCTCTCCAGCATACGGAGGCCGGTGACTATTTCTGCATTAATTGTGTTACGGCCTGCTCGAGCCCATCGATGGTCAGTTCGAACATGGGAAATATCTGACGGATATGAGTGATGGTGCGGGTGTAGTCCCACATGGAGGCGGAGACCGGGTTTAGCCACACGGCACGGGGAAATGTGCGCGCTAGGAAGTTGAGGCACTCGACACTCGGCATGCCGCTACGATCCTCAAGGTGAATAGATCCGTCGGTAGCCATGAGTTCATAAGGCGCCATACTGGCGTCGCCCACAATGATCAAGCGTGTTTCGGGATCCAGCCGCGCGAATTGATCGATTCGCTGCGGTTTTTTATAGCGGGCGGTATCTTGCCACAGTGTGTTGTAAATGGTGTTATGAAAAAAATAGGTTTTAAGATCTTTAAATTGGGCCCGGGCATAATCGAACAGGGTCTGCACGACCGGCACGTAAGGATCCATAGACCAGCCGCCGTTGTCAATGGCCAGAATAATTTTCAGACGATCTTTGAGCGAGCGGTCAAACACGATTTCGATCTCACCGCCGTTTTTCATGGTCTGATAGATGGTTTCGTCAATATTGACCTGATCTTTTGGACCAAATGGGACCAGATTGCGCAGCCGCTTTAAGGCTTCACCCATCAGGGCGCTGTTCAGCGGTCCGCTCAGCGAATAATCCTTATACCTTCTGTCCATCGCCACCTTTACCGCCGACTTGTTGCCGGAGCCTCCCCCCACTCGCATGCCACCGGGATGATAGCCGGAATGACCCACCGGAGAGTAACCACCGGTGCCGATCCATTTGCCCCCCCCGTGATGGGCCTCTGTCTGTTCTTTCAGCCGTTCTTTAAAATATTCAATCAGCTCTTCAGGGGTAAGTTTCATGAGGGCGGATTCATCCATGCCCAGTATTTCAGCCAGCCCCTCGGGATTCTGCAACCAGGCCTCCAACATAACCCGTGCCACCTCATCAAGCTCGAGTCCTTCCGGATCCGGCAGATCGGCTCCCTGAAAATAATGGGCAAATACCTGATCATATAGATCGAAATATCGCTCACTTTTGATAAGGATCGCACGCGAAGCTGTATAAAAGTCCTCCAGCGAATTGACCAGCCCGCTGCCCAGTGCTTTGTGAAGCGTTAAAAAGGAAGTGGGGCTAACCGGTATCCCGACATCTTTCAATTTGTAAAAAAAATCAACGAACATAATACGTTTCACTTTGCATGGCGCATGGAGCATAGCGCATCGCGTTAGATAGAGAAGAGGGATTTCATTCAGACACAAACGCTACGCGCTTTGCGCTTTGCCGTATTTGTTAGTTTGCCCTTCTGCGACTTACCATGCTTTGGGCCCTGTGCAGATCCTGGCTCTTTTTAAACAGGACCCCCAAGTACGGCAAATCGCCTTTCGCCAGTTGTTTGGGTTTAAAATCAGGGTCGGCCTGTAATGCCCGAATCCAGTTGATCAATTCACGGGTGGCCGGCCGCTTTTCAATATCACCGAAATCCCGCACGGCATAAAAGGCGGCAATCGTATTTTCCAGCAGATCGGAATCGATCTCCGGAAAATGAACCCTAATAATTTTGCGCATCATCTCCGGCTCCGGAAACGCAATATGGTGAAAATTGCAGCGGCCCAGGAACGGATCCGAAAGGTCTTTTTTGGCATTGGAGGTTATAATGATGACCGGACGAAATGTGGCCGAAATGGTTTTATCGATTTCAATGATATCAAACTCCATCTGATCCAGGACATCGAGCATGTCATCCTGAAAATCCGTATCGGCTTTGTCGATCTCATCGATCAGCAGAACCGTTCGGACATCCGCGGTAAACGCCTGCCCGATTTTTCCCATCCGGATATAATCTTCTATTTTACTGACATCGCGGGTTGAGTCGCCAAACCGACTGTCGTTGAGCCGTGTCAGCGTATCATACTGGTACAGCGCCTCAACAAGCTTCATGCTGGATTTCACATTAAGCACAATCAGGGGCATCTTCAGACTTTCTGCGATTGCATGGGCCAGCATGGTTTTCCCCGTACCGGGCTCGCCTTTCAACAGCAGCGGCATTTCAAGCGCCATGGAAATGTTTACAATTTTTGCCAGTTCATCATCGAGGACATAACGTGTCGCACCTGCAAAAGTTTGGTTTAAATTTTCAGTCATTCGCTACCTCACAAAAATTAGTTCTTTAGTAATATAATTATTATTTTTAAAAACGCCTCCAAAAACTAATCACGAAAACACACATAAAGCTGGAAGGCTGGGATGCTTGAAGGCTCTGAAGCTTGTGAGCTTTCAAGCGTTCTCGCCTCCCAGCATCCCAGCTTATTTTCTTTGCCGTATGCGTTGCGAAACTTCCCGTGTTAACCTTAGTGCCTTGATGGCCTGTTCGGGATTTAACGATCCGGCGCCGCAGCTCGGCGTGATCAGAGATTGAGATATAAGCTGGTCTGCTGCAATGCCCAGATTTTCAATCTGAGCTGCTTTTTCTTTCCACTGGTTGATCAGGGACCCGCTGGTTTCAAGATCCAGTTTATCTGCTTTCAGAGTTGGCACCATCCCCCAGGCAATAATTTTGCCTGCATCCAGAAATTCTTTGATCTTGGCGGCATAAAGTATGAAACGGTCAAAATAAGAATAGGCGTCAAAACTGACAATATCTGCCGAAGAATCCAGGATCAACGACCAGTCCGTATTGGCGCAAATATGCACCCCGGCCAAAGCGCCTTCTGCGTGCACGGCTGCGATTATCTCTTCAAGGCTTTGGGCAACCTCATCCCGTGAAACGGCAATAAATCCCGATGATCCAAACCCGGCCAGGGCGGGCTCATCGATGAAAATGATGACCGGACAACCGAATTGACTTAACTCGCGTGCTTGCCATCGTGACTTTAACGCCAGCAGTTTAACAGCTGCGTCTTTCATTTGCGCGTCGTAAATGATGGCTTTTTTGTTCTGATCTGAAATTGCCGTACAGAATGTGAACGGACCGGTGATTTGCCCCTTGACCGCCACCGGTGGCGCCGATCGGCTTTTCAATCCCTCGATAAAGATAAAAAACCCTTTCGACGCAACTTGATCCAGTACAAATCTGGAATCAGATAGCTCGGCCTTTTCTTCCACCACTGCCATATAGTCTTCATAAAACTCAATGAGCTCACGGTCAAAATCATCTCCGGCAGTATCAATGTATGTTCGGCCTTCAGCCGAACAAAGCCCCGGTAAACCCGACAGGAACTGGACAACCATTCCCTCCTCTTTATGTACCGGAAGCTGGTTCCACAGAGGGATCTCGGGCATGTATTCTAAAACAAGCTTATAGGCTTCCTGGTGTTCGGCCAATGGCAGACTGCCGATACAAACAGGAAGGCCATTCGGCTGGAACGGTTTGACCATGGTTTTTAGCCCCTCAAAAAAAAGATTTTGATAACAATTTAAAATTTAAACCAATTAGGTTAACACGATTAAAAATATTTGACAAGGTTTAGATAGGTGCGGCCGATTGTTACTTGCGCGTCACGAACGACTGATTACCATAAGTATACCAGATTGCAGAAAATTTGGATTTTAGGACGACAAAATTGAAAAGATTGACACAAAAATAGCCCGGTGTTATAGTCAAATTTCTTTTGGGAATATGCACGGTTACAAGCTAAAACCCGCATCACCAGAGGTTTCCTGTGGCGGATATCATATCCATTGATAAAAAGCTTGATCTGGCTAAAGACAAAAAAGCCGCTTTAATTCGAAGACGCAAGGTGTTGGCCGTACAAAAGGTATTTCAATGTACCCATTGCGCGTTGAAATGCGAAAAATGCGGCACCCAGATCGAGCAAGATCCAGAAATCGGAGTTAAGTATCGCCGGAATCTAACGGTCCCATATAACTTCTGTAAAGCATGCTCCGAAGAATATGTGGAATACATCGATCGTCTTAAAGGCGGAGGGGATTCAGATTGCTACTGGCACAATGAGGCCTGGATCGATGCCTGGACAAAATGGATTGAATACCAGGGCAGCGTTGACCGTTATATAAAATCAAAAGAGTTTAGGAAGCTGCTGGATGAGCTGAAACAAACCAAGCCTGAATAATTAGGAGGTATTATGTTTGGAATTGGAATGCCAGAACTGATTATTATATTGGTAATCATTCTGATTATATTTGGTGCCGGGAAACTGCCTGAAATCGGAGCGGGAATGGGTAAAGCCATCCGAAATTTCAGGGGGGCGTCAGACGAAGAAGAAAAAAAAGAGCCAGAGAAAATTGAAGAAGAAAAAGAGCCCTGATCCGCAGCAGGACCCCTTTACATTACCTGCATAAAGAAGCATGACAATCGCCGGGCAGTTAAATGCGGTAATAAACTGCCCGGTTTTATATTCACCGCCGCCGCGCTTTCAATTGTTACGAAATCTCCCCAAACCGACGCTGCCCGCCGAACTCAAATTTGCAATGCCCCATAAAGCCATATTGAGGCCTGTCCGGCATCAGAAAGCGATAAATCGACTAAAACGGAATGTCATCATCTTCGGGTGCCTGTATCGGTGAACTTTCAAAATTAGAAGCCGGTGAACCGCCTTCCGCTCGGGCGCCGGGTCCGGCATCGCGTCCACCAAGGAATTGTACATCAGACGCAACAATTTCGGTTGTGTATCGCTTGTTGCCGTCCCGATCTTCCCAGGAGCGCGTCTGGATCCGCCCTTCGACATAAACCTGTCGACCTTTCGAAAGGTATTCACCGCAGATTTCACCGAGTTTGCTCCATGCAACAATCCGGTGCCACTCGGTGCGCTCCTTTTTTTCACCCGTATCCTTATCTTTCCACTCCTCGGATGTGGCAATGTTGAAATTAGCAACCGCCACACCGCTGGGCGTGTAACGAACCTCAGGATCACTTCCCAGCCGACCGACTAAAATCGCTTTGTTTATTCCTGCCATATTTTCCTCCCCTCAACGCTGCCAGTATTTTATCACAAAATTGATACAGGAAACTTATCTCCGTGTCAATCCACACCCTTTTCCGATTGATCCCGAACACTTGAAGTGGTTTCTAAACCTCAGATTAGGTTCAAGGGCAAGGCGTCCCGCGAATTGAAAGCGGAGCGTACACCTCGTGGCTGGAAGCCACTCCCACTAATTTTTTCGCCTTCACAATGTTTATGCGTT